>Ga0213829_1000019_pt1 | contig 281090 bp, 242 predicted proteins | sample MC6MC0896MG_FD_180665 | JGI IMG/M metagenome (GOLD analysis project Ga0213829, IMG submission 180665) | Enriched soil aggregate microbial communities from Iowa State University, Ames, United States - MC6-MC0896-MG | ecosystem: Environmental > Terrestrial > Soil > Unclassified | place: USA...
TGTTGCTGAAAGTTTTTAATCCCGGCATTTTAATCTTGCTAAAATCAGGACTTGCACCATGTCTGTATTCAATTAAAGCTGCTTCGGCATTTAATCCGCTCACTTCCTGAAAACCTACTTTTGTTCCACCCCAATCAACTTCAAAGGCAAACTTTACTAATGGATATGTATTCATAATTGTTTTTTATTTAATTGTTATTTAATTGTTATTTAATTATTTTATGATTCTTGTAGCTTGTGTGAGAAACGCAACACAATAAATTCAGCAGGACGTACTGCAGCCATACCGATCTCTACAATCATTCTTCCTTCTAAGATATCCTGAGCAGACATTGTCTTATTTAAACCAACACTTACGTAATAAGCTTCTTCAGGTTTGCTTCCAGCCAATGCTCCGTCTTGCCATTGTTGATTAAGGAAATTTTCGATCATTGTTTGTACACGAATCCATGTATTGGCAGTATTTGGTTCGAAAACGAAACGTTCTGTAGCTTTTTTCACAGACTCTTCTACCATGTTGAAGAAACGACGCACTGAGATATATCTCCATTCATTGCTGTTTCCGTCTAAGGTTCTTGCTCCCCAAACCTGAATTCCTCTTCCTGTAAAAGTTCTGATTGCATTGATTGATTTTCCAGCAGTAGCATCTACGTTAAGACTTTCCTGATCTTCGTGAGAGATTTTTAATTTAGGTGCTACTACAAAGCTAAGTCCAATATTAGCAGGTGCTTTAAATACTCCTGAATTAGCGTCTACTTTAGCATAAACTCCTGCCATTGCAGATGATGGAGTCATAACCACTCTGTTAGATTCGATGGCATTTTTAGCCAGGTTGTACAATTCAGAATCATGAGTTCTCCAATGCTCCAATGTATCAGTTCCAACGGTAATCGCCGGATCATAGCTATAACTCAAAACTGTTTCTAATTTTGGATAATATGCAGCTCCGTATTTTAAGTTTTCACCGCTATCTAAATTGTCTCTAAACTCTTTAACTGCAGTAGAAGTGTTTCCCACAACATCCATAATGACAAATCTGTCTTTCATCAATTCTGCCTGATTTAAAGCAAGTCCGTATAACTCATACGCATCATTGTTTAAAGCTTCAGCATCCGGGAAAACAATAAGAGTTGGCTCATCTTCTTTTTCTAATGTATCAAGACCTGCTTTTAACTCAGATAATTTTACTCCATCTAATGCAGTTGGATAACCTACAGCATTTCCTACAGAAACGATATAACACGGTCCGCCACCATTGGCAAAATACATTTGCATAGCGTAATACATTTTGAAAGGACTAGGTGCTACAGTAGCAGTAACAGTTCTTGGCTTAATTGGTGCAACTGTAGTTGCCGGATTAATAGTAAATGTAAACGCTTCATTTTTTGCTTTTCCGAAAAGCGTTTCATATTCCAACATTGAAGAGATTCTTGTTGGCTCATTTTTTGGACCTTGTGCTGTATACCCGATAAAAGCAGGAATAGCAGTTTCTACTTGTGCTACAGATGGTGGGAATTTTGCAATTTCCTCTACGTAGACTCCAGGTGTTTTGTAATTCATTTTTTTTAATTTTAAAGTTAATATTAGTTATTTTCGATCGTTAATCCTTCGTGTGCAATTTCCAGAGTTTCGATAGCTACCTCATTACCTTCAGCTTTCAAATCTGTTGCATTTACTTTTAACGGGAATGCATTTTTCACTTTCCAGGTTACTGCAGGCTCTCCGTTTTCGTCTAAAAGTGAGATCGTAATTGATCTTCTCTCTACCGTATTTAATTGGATGGTTTGGAACCACTCAAAATATTCGTTATCACTCTTGAAAGTTCCTCTCTTTAAAGTAATGTTGCTGAAAGTTTTTAATCCCGGCATTTTAATCTTGCTAAAATCAGGACTTGCACCATGTCTGTATTCAATTAAAGCTGCTTCGGCATTTAATCCGCTCACTTCCTGAAAACCTACTTTTGTTCCGCCCCAATCAACTTCAAAGGCAAACTTTACTAATGGATATGTATTCATAATTGTTTTTTATTTAATTGTTATTTAATTATTTTATGATTCTTGTAGCTTGTGTGAGAAACGCAGCACAATAAATTCAGCAGGACGTACTGCAGCCATACCAATCTCTACAATCATTCTTCCTTCCAAAATATCCTGAGCAGACATTGTTTTGTTTAAACCAACACTTACGTAATAAGCATCTTCAGGTTTGCTTCCAGCCAATGCTCCATCTTGCCATTGTTGATTTAGGAAATTTTCGATCATTGTTTGTACACGAATCCATGTATTGGCAGTATTTGGTTCGAAAACGAAACGTTCCGTAGCTTTCTTCACAGATTCTTCCACCATGTTGAAGAAACGACGTACAGAAATATATCTCCATTCATTACTGTTTCCGTCTAAAGTTCTTGCTCCCCAAACTAGAGTTCCTTTTCCAACAAAAGCTCTGATTGCATTGATTGATTTTCCTGTTCCAGGATGTACATTAAGAGCATCTTGTTCTCTGTCAGAAATTTTCACTGTTGGTGCTTCTACCAAGCTCAGTCCTAAATTTGCTGGCGATTTCCATACTCCGGAAGTAGAATCTACTTTAGCATATACTCCTGCCATTGCTGATGATGGAGTCAATATAACTCTTTTAGATTCAATTGCTTTTTTTGCATGGTTGTACAATTCTGAGCTTGAAGTTTTCAATGCTGCTAAATTTGTTGCACCAGAAACACCGGTAACAGAAACATTAGCGTCTTTAAAATCATAAGTCAATACTGTTTTTAATTTCGGGTGATAAGCCGCTCCATATTTTAGACCTTTTGAAATTACTTTATTTCTAAAAGTAGCCTCATCTCCAAGAACATCCATAATAACAAATCTGTCCTTTAATAATTCTGCCTGATCCAAAGCTTTGTTATATAACTGATAAGCGTTTGTAATAGCATCATCAACATTTGCAGCAGTAATCTTTGTTAAGTTAGCGTCAACAACCGCAAAAACTGCATTAGCTGTTGCAGCATCTGCTTGTGCATCTGCTAAAACTTGGTTAGCTTCAGCTAATTCTTCAGCTGTACCATCAACTTCTGCTTCTTCAACTGCTTCCTCTGCATTGTCAACTGCTGTATTTGCAAGGTCTTTAGCGTATTGAGCAAGATCTTTAGCAGTTTGTGCTGCTGCTACATCAGCAGAAGTAGCCACTAAACCTTGAAGATCCGGGAAAACGATCAATGTAGGTTCGTCTTCTTTTTTCAGCAATTCAAAACCGTATACTAAAGTTCCTACGGTTGTAGAATCTCCTACAGTTACCGAACCGCTATAATCTCCTACAGAAACGATATAACAAGCACCACCACCGTTTGCAAAATACATTTGCATGGCATAGTACATTTTAAAATCGCTTACTTTCGGTTGTGTTGCTGTTGCAACTCCATCTTTGAAAGCTACAGCAAAGGTTTCAGGGTTTGCTTTTCCAAAAAGAGTTTCGTACTCCAACATTGAAGAGATTCTTGTTGGTTTGTTTTTTGGTCCATCAGCAGTGTACCCAATAAAAGCGGGAATAGCTGTTTCAACTTGCGCTACGGAAGGCGGAAACTTTGCCAATTCCTCCACATAGACTCCAGGGGTTTTGTAATTCATTTTTTAAAAAATTTTAAATTAATATTAATTATTCCTCGAAGTAAAACTTCGAATTTTCATTCGTGATCGATTGTATTTTAGGATTGTTGCAGTTTGTGTGAGAAATTTAAAATGATAAATTCTGCAGGGCGTACTAATGCTATTTTGATTTCTACATTCATCGGATTGATGATATTTTCAGTAACAGGATCTTTGCTTCCGTACACTTTTACTTCGTAAGCTTCTTTCGGGGTACTTCCTACCAATGCACCTTCCATCCATTGTTGGTTTAGAAAATTTTCTAACATTGTTTTTGCTCGCAACCATGTGTGTGGAGTATGAGGCTCGTCAATAAATCTTTTCAGAGAATCACTAATCGATTGTTCAAGCATATTATAATAGCGACGTACATGCACATATTTCCATTCATTGTCTTTTCCATCGCTTTTTTTATCTTTTCCATCAAGGGTTCTGGCTCCCCAGATTAAGTTGCCTTTTCCTGTAAAAAATCTAATCGCATTGATCGATTTTCCGAAATCATGAATGTTTAAATCTGACTGTTCCTTCTCAGAAACTTTTTCTGTTGGCTCTGTGACGTAACTAAGACTTACGTTTGCCGGAGCTTTCCACACGCCTCTTACACTATCTACTCTACCATAAACTCCTGCAATTGCTGATGATGGTGGTAAAACAACTTGTAAAGATTTTATGGCTTCTTTTATTTGATTGTATAATAAAGAATCAGATGACTGGAGGTTTTTCAATGTTAAACCATTTGCATTCCCTACCTTATCTTTTGAAAGACGAATTGCATCGATTAAATCATCAAATTCTCCTCTAAAAATAGGGGTATTCACCTGTAAATTCTGAGGTATCCTAAAATCGTCTATTGTTCCGTCATATATCGCATCTACCACAGCTTTAGCCTCATTCAGCGGTTCTCTTAAAGCATCTTTAGAATCAGCAGTTTCATAAATTTCTTCTGCAATCGCAATAGCTTGCTCTAATAAATCTGCCAGTACAAAACCATTTACAGATGTGGTTGAAATTTCAGCGGTTGCTAAATCTCTCAATACTTCTAAAGCAGCAATTTCACCTGCGTAAAAATCATCGTTTTCTTGATTTATTTCTTGTAAACCGGTATGCGTTATTGTTTTATCTTCATCAAAACTATAATTCAAAATAGTTTTAAGATGAGGAAAATAAGCTGCCGCATGGTTAGTTGAACTTACTCCAGCTCTAAAGCTGCCAATTGTTGCAGAATTTCCTTCGTAAGTATCTAAAATGGCAAACCTGTTTTTTGTTTCTAATTTTCCTATTGTATAATTGTAAAGCTCGTAAAAACTTGGTTCTGTTAATGAGACAGCATCTGGAAAGACAAGAAGAATAGGATCTTTAATGGCTTTTAAGGTATCAACTTTATCCAATCCGTTTTTTAGTGAAGATAATTGTACTCCCGTTGAAGTCGAAGCATAAGTTCCAACAGAAACAATGTAACACGGACCGCCACCATTCGCAAAATACATCTGTAGTGAATAATACATTAAAAACTGTACTTCCGGTGCTACAACAGTTACACCTTTATCTTTGGTATCTTTTAGTTGAATGCTTTCCAGCTTTGCTTTTCCAAACTTCTCTTCAAATTCCAAAAGAGAACTGATCTTAAGATTTTTATTAGTATTATTATTAATATTAATAGCATTGGTATTATCATTAATATCATAACCTTCGGGGATTTGATCAGTATACCCAATAAATGTAGGTATCGCTGTGTCTATTAATGCAATTGAATAAGGAAGTTTTGTAATTTCTTCAACTGAAACACCTGGTGTTGTTGGATTTGGCATGATTTAAAAATTTGAATAAAAGGTTATTAGTTTTTGTTTTTATGGTTAATTAACTTTAATACTCTCAATATTAACGTCATTAATTAATTCAATAGAAGTAACATCTTTAGCCACAATTTTGATTACACTGATTTTATATAAGACAGAAGGCATCACCTTTCCGCCCAATAATCCCCAGATATAACTCAGCTGTTCAAACGGAATAGTGTGTAACTCGATTCTGAATTTGAAATCATTCTCTCTCTCATCTTCCGGATCAAGATATTCTAATACATTGTTGGTCTGAAACACCTCAATAACTTTTGAAATATTTGCTAAAGCGTTCGCATAGGTCGCTCTGTGAGCAGCGATCATTACATAGAGATTTAAGTAAGCAGGCGGACTCTCCATTTTCATATCAAACTGAGTCGGGTTTTCGCTTATCTGCACTTTATTGTATCTTGATCTGTTTTTCAATGTAGATTCTTCTTCAACATTCAGCAGGGTAATTACTACTTTATTATCAAGACCTGAGGTGTCGTCATCATGTTTTGCGATGTCATCAACAACAGCAATATCACCTAAAACATCCTGTAAACCTTCTGAGCTGTTCAGCTGATTTTTTAAAATGGTCAATACTTCGTTTATCATAATTTCTGTTCTTAATTATTATGCTGCAAACATACAATCATCGCCAATCAAAAGACAAATATTTTGGGGTCTCTTACCTGTCTTTGCAGTAAATACTATTTTCACTCACATATGAAAACATTAAAAAACAAAACACATAAATAATTGATAAAGAAACAATTAAAACCATTATTTAAAAGTAAAATTTAAATAAAAATTATTTTAATCTAATTGAAGTGAAATTAAAGCTTATTATTTCAGTCTAATTTTATAATTAAAAATCATTTTATTTCAGTAGAAAATTGAAGAGTAATTGAATATGATTTTTTTGTGATTTTAAACCTTGTTTTGAAATCAATATTTATTAAAATTGAAAAACTTTATGGATGTTTCCTAATATTTAAATAGGCAACTAAATTCCTAGCCCCGATTGCAATGAAAATCCTTTTTTGAAAAAAAAGATTGTAATGAAAAGCGGGATAAAGCTCTCAAAAAAATGCACAAAGTTCAGCACTTTCCTGATTATAAATTTCTCATTCTATATCAAAGAATTTTCCGGGAATTGTAAACCTGCATGATCAGGAAATAATTTTCTCTTTTACTGCAAAGACTGAATAGAGCTGCCTCATAATTCGTAAACATGTCTTTTGTTCGCTTAATTTTGACCCCAATAATTTTAAAACTTTAATCACATGAATATCAAAAAACTTTTTAGCAAGCGCAATGAAATCATTAGCGGTCATTTCAATGAATTACGTTCAAAAATTGGTATCGCTAATCAAAGCGAAGAATATGTTTTCTCTGTAAGAGAAGAAATCTGTAACCAATGTCCTTTAAAAAATGGCAATAACTGTAATGCCATGAAATGGCTTAATCCGAATACACTGGAAGTTCTGGATCATCCTAAAGAAGGGTTTATAAGAGGTTGCGGATGCAGGTTGAGCGCCAAGCAAAGATCAACATTAAGTCTTTGTCCGGCTGGTTTTTGGGGTGGAGAATTCGACTAAAAACAAAACAATTTAACAACTCGTAATTTTTTTAATTAAAATCCATTTAGCGTGAAGCAAGATCATATCATACAGAAAGTTTTTGTTGAAATTACCGTCAACAACAAAGAAAAAGCATTGAGTATAAAAGAAGATATCAGTAGTTTTTTGTCTATTGACGTTTTCCCGCAAATAGAAAAATACATTAATGCTTTAGAGTACAAATTAGACGATTATACTCTTCAAATTCCGCGTTTAGAACTGAATCTGGATGTAAAAAGCAGCTCGCTAAATGCTGAATTAAAAGATAAAATTGCCCAACTCTTTAAAGAAGAGCTGTCTGAAATTACGAAGCCCATTGATAAATCAGATCAAGAAACAGAAAGCGATTCTAAAGCATATTTAATTGACAATCAAGAAAAAGAAATTCAAACTTTTATCTATTTTTTAGAAAAAGGAAATATGCCTTGGTGGAATTCAAGTACAAATGGGATTGATTTTTTGGAGTCACAAGTATTTAACACATTGATAGTGAACAGCAATTTTCAGAAAAAAATTATTTCTGTTTTCTCAAAGCCAAATGTTCAGGAACGGATCATCAATCAACTTTCAGATGAACAAATTGCGCAATTATGTTTATCTATTTTAAAAAATAGGAATTTAAAAATCAATTTAAATGCCGATATCGTACAATATATCTCAAAACTGAATCATGCAGAAAGACAAATCGTTTGGCGTTTGGTTTTGAATGTGTTGTCGCAGCATTTAAGCTCATCAAATGTTAATCTTCGGGAATATCTTCTGCAACAAATAGTAAAAATAGAATCAGCTTCAACCGTTTTTTCAAAGACAAAAAACAAGCATGAGAATCTGAAAACAGCAGTTAAGATATTCCCTTTTATTAAAGAAGATGAAATTTTTGAAAGTATAGAAAGCATCAAAAATAATCCAAAAGAAAAGTCTGAAAAGTCTGAAAATTCAAAAACCCTAAAGGAAACAATTCATCAAAAGAATGAAAAATTCCACGAAAATTTAAGTCAAGACGACAATAATGAATTAAGCCAAGATGATGGACAATATGTTCAAAATGCAGGACTTATTTTGATCCATCCATTCATCAAAACTTTTTTTGAACATTGTGATCTTATCGATCTAAAAACCCAGCAACTTATCAATCCTGAGTTGTGTGCGCATTTGTTACATTATATCGCGACCGGAAAAACAAACGCACCAGAATACGACATGGTTTTTGAAAAATTCTTATGCAACATTCCGATGCATCAAACCATTAACAGACATATTAAACTTTCTCGTAAGCATAAAACGCAAGCCAAAAATGTGATAGAAAGCGTACAGCACAACTGGAGCTCAATGAAAAAATCTTCTGTAGCATTATTACAAAATGAGTTTTTCCAGCGTCCGGGCAAATTAGTGATTACCGATCATGATTATACCCTTACTGTAGAACAAAAAACACAAGATATTTTACTTAAAAATCTCGGTTGGGGACTTGGTCTCGTCAAACTCCCGTGGAAAAAGAAATTTATGTTTGTGAATTGGTGATCATCGCTAGTTATTTTTTTTAAACATTCTAAAATCGCAAGCTGAATAGCCATTTTTAGTTCTTCAGGTTCTAAAAAATCTATTATGATCTAATTCTTAAGATCAATAGATCAATAGACCTATAAAACGCAAACATATCAATTGCGTTTTATAGGTCTTCTAACTCAATATGAAATTAAAAAACTAAGTCAATGAAAACAGCAAAACCTGTAGAAAAAGACAACAAACCCCACCAGAGTCAGGCCAAAAAGCAAACACTGACACAACCGGTGGTGGTACCTCTATCCGAGGGCGAAGTTGTCGGTTCACAAACACAAAAGCCCGAAAACTCCACCGTTAAATCCGGATCAACAAATCGCACCGGTAGTATTGTAGCCGTTCATGGTTCACAAACCATTTACGATCAGGGCTCTGAAATAATGTATAAAAAATTTCAGGAAAATTTGACACAAACGGGAGACATCAATCATCCCGATACCAAAAATATGGAGAAAGACTATATGTCGACCTTGAATATTAATCAGGTACGAAATTACAACGATATTAAATCGGGAACGTATCTGCCAAAAAACATGGAAGAACAGGTAATAGTTCATCAGCAAAGCAAAAAGATTGAAGAAACAAATCCTATTGTAAAACCTTCAGACACAAAAGCTGCTTCAAATAAAGTGGATGTTGCAGGTACGGATCAAGCTCAATTAATGAGTGACAAGACAGAAGCAGCAGATATTGAAGAAAAAGTATCACCAAATGCAAACAGCAATCCTGAATTTACGGCATTAAGCGGAAAAATTGGCAGTACGGCTAAGCGGCAAAAACAGCATGAGGCATCAAGCAAAGCGAGTAACGATGCACAAGCTGCGGCACCATCTCCTGCCAACGAGCGCCAAAGTCTGGCACAGGCGAGTCAGGTAAATATAATGGGTGAAAAAGAAGCAGGAATGTTCAAGAAAGAAGATTTCAAAGCTTTATTGAGTGAGAAAATACACAATATTGAGCTTCCTGCTAATGAAAAGGAGGCGGATGAATTCGAAAAACACAACAATATAAACGAAGTCAATCAAAAAGCAGTCGGCGATGTGAAGAAGGAAAAGAATGTCGCAGCAAATGATATTGCTTCTGCTACCGCAGCAAAACCAGATATTGCAGCACAGCCTGATCGTAAAGCTGCAAAAATGCCGACACAAAATGTAGGTAAAGCTCCGTCTACGCCAAATGCTGCTAAAGCGATGCCTGTAAAAAGAACTGCAGCAAGCGTAGAACAACCTATTAAGGAACAAACCGCAAGTATCGACAGCGAAATGAAAGCAAATGGAGTAACCGATAAGATGTTGGCAAATTCCAATGAACCTTCGTTTACAGATGCTTTAGATCAAAAGAATAAAGCGAAAACACAAAGTGTTGAAGCAACTCAGCAGTTTAGAAACAACGAAACTAAGGAGTTGTCAAAAACCCGTACCGATGCACAAGCGCAAGCGGCAAGTCATATTAGTGGAATGCATGGTGCAAGAAAAGGTGGATTGGGCAATGTACATGGCGATCAAAAACAAACTTCAGCTAAAGACAGCCAAAAACGAAAAGAAATTGCCGATCATATTAATGGTATTTATGTGAGCTCAAAAGCAGATGTGGATGGTATATTAAAGAATCTGGATACATTGGTAGCAAAGAAATTTGATGATGGTAGTCAAAAAGCTAAAAAAGCATTTGAAGTTCATGTGGATCAGGGAATAAAGGCTTATAAAAAGAAACGTTATGGAGATGCGTATGCAGATTATGGTGTTTTAGGTTTGGCTGGTAAATGGGTTAAAGACCAGCTTACCGGTTTACCGCCTGAAGTCGATAAATATTTTGACAGTGGTAAAGCCTTGTACATTAGAATAATGGATTATCATATTGACCAAATCGCCGGTTATGTTACCACCCAGCTTAATGCAGCCAAAACCAGAATTGCTAAGGGTAAAAAAGACGTTCAAACCTACGTTAACAGTTTATCACCAAGCTTGAGGAAAATAGGAAAAGATGCTATTGCAGATATCCAAAGTAAATTCAATGCATTGGAAGAAAGCGTAAACAGCAAAAAAGACGCGTTGATCGATGTATTGGCTAAAAAATATGCCGACAATATCGCAAGTATTGATACCCGAATTGCAGATCTTAAAGCACAAAACAGCGGATTGGTTAATCAGGCTCTTGATGTACTTAAGAATAGTGTGTTTGCCATTATTATTGAAATTAAAAATACGCTTACCAATTTGTTATCAGGTGTTATCAGTGCAATTCAGGCGATTATTATGGATCCGATTGGATTCTTCAAAAACCTTATTGCCGGAGTTTCGCAAGGATTTACCAATTTCGGAGCCAATATCTGGACGCACCTTAAAACAGGTTTCTTCGGATGGTTAACCGGAGCAATGAAAGGTATTTCTTTAACGATGCCGGAAGATGTATTCTCTTTAAAAGGAGTTTTCTCGATTACTTCGCAAGTGCTTGGTTTAACCTGGGGCGGAATCAGAGCGATTGGAGCCAGAGTAATAGGTGAACCTATAATGAAAGTTCTTGAGACTGCTTCTGAAAAAGGTCTTGAAATAGTGCAGATTGTCCGTAAAGACGGTGCTGCCGGACTTTGGGAATACCTGAAAGATCAATTTGCCGACCTTAAAACGACGGTGATGGATGCCATTATAGATATCGTTCAATCGCAAGTAATACAAGCGGGAATTAAATGGGTGATGGGCTTACTTACTCCGGTAGGAGCATTTATAAAAGCCGCAATGGCAATTATAGATGTGGTGAAATTCTTCATCCAGCGAGCAGCACAAATTATGGAATTGGTAAAAGCATTTACCGACAGCATCAAAGCAATTGCGAGTGGTAATGTAGGCGCTGTAGCAAAATCAATAGAAAATGCATTGGGAAGAGCTGTTCCTGTACTGATTGGCTTTTTAGCTTCATTATTAGGAATTGGCGGATTGGCAGATAAAGTATTGAGTGTAATCCGAAAAATACGCCAGCGTATTGAGAATGCGATTGTGAAGTTCTGGAATTTTATTAGAGGGAAGGCTAAAGGATTGCTTGGGAAATTTATGGGTAAAAGTAAAAAAGATAATACTCATGAACCTGAAAAGCAGAAGAAAATTGATGCAGGGTTTATCTATTTAAAAGAAGAAGAGAAAAGAGTAGATGAAAACCATAATAACAAGCTTACCCTTGAGCAAGCAAATAAAGCTGCTAAAAAAACTAAGGCAAAATATCCTGTTTTTAGTTCTTTGAAAGCTGAAAGTAAAGACGATAAAATTATTTATAGATATACAGCGAGTCCGGAGAATATACATGAGACGGGAACTGAATTAGAAAACACTGAAAAAGTTGATGGGCATTTGTTAAATAGTAGTAGTGCAGATAAGAAAACTAATTTAACTATTACTGAGGAAAGACAAGGTAAACAACGTATTGGTTACAAAGCTGTATTGCCAAATAGCATGAATAATGATGCTGATGGAATTATTGTTGGAGACACAGAGAATGCTTATGTTAAAAAGAGAAAAGAGAAAAATGATTTTGATAAGAAATATAAAGAATTATTATCTTTAAGTTCTCCTGAAGAAAGAAGGAAGAAAATAACAGCAGGAGGTGATGTACATAATAAATTTAAACCTGTATTTAAAGGAGAACCTATAGTAAATGGAAATAAAACCACTATAATATATGGTTATGAAGGAGGTTCTGAAACATTTACCGTTACCTACGACAATAAGACTAATGAGACTGAAAAAGTGATTGCAGATAATATATCTTTTCATACCTTTGGAAGAGGGCAAACAGAAGGGGATACTGTTGATGGTTTAAACAGAGCTCACATTGTTGCAAATGAAATAAGAGGAACGGGATATGTGGAAGGACATAATTTAATGCTTACAAGTGATACTTTTAATCAAGTAACAATGAGGGGTGAAGAAATAAAAATTTCTGAATATCTAATTCAACAAGGAGAATTTAGAGAGGGTATAAGTACTTTTAATATGACTGTAGGAGTAGAACGTTTTGAAAATAATGAAAATTCTGCTGGATCTGAAGTTAGGGAAAACCTTTTAAAAAGAAAAAATGATTTAGAAATTAGTTTGAAAGGAGTGTCTGATGAGGAAAAAATAACATCCAAACGTTTCAAAGAATACAGTACTTTAGAAGCTTTGTTAAATATGGATGATAGTAACTTGTTGAAAACAATAGGAGCTGGTGCAAAGAAAAAAGGAGTACGTAGAGTCAAAGATGTTATTTATAAAATAACCAAAATAAAATTTGGAAATAATACTTATATTGAACCTAATGAAAAATTCAATACAGGACCAGATTATTTTTTAGGAACAAAATAATTAAATATTATGAATTATACTTTAGAAGATATTAAAAAGTTTATTTTAGAATTTACGGAATTAGAATATCAATATGGGTTAGGAGCACATGATAACTCAATAGATACTGATAGATGGAATTTTTTAGTTGAAAAACTTGAAAGTTATTATGGTAATCGTTATGGCTATTTCTCAACAATTAGCAAGTATAGAAATGAGTCTTTAATGAATGAAGAAGAATTATCTATTAAGAAAAGAAATTTACGAAAAAGAAAATTATTTCTAATACGTAAGTATAAAGAACCTTCATTTGGAAAAGGAATACTTAATACGGATTCTGATATAGTTTTTTCTTGTTTTTTAGGTGCAAATTTAGATATGGGAGTTGATGTATATCCAAATAATATAAGTGTTGGAATCGTTAATGACGAACTAAAAATAATAACAGAAAGAAAACTAAATTCTGAAAGAAGACGAAATGAAGAAGTTATTGAATGGATATATAATGAAAGATCTAATACTTATATTGAAGATATCACAATAAAAAAAGATGGTACAGTAGTTGAAACATTAAGAATTATTGAGCCGGAGCACCCTACTTGGTTAGCAGATTACAACAAAGGATAATATTATTAACTTTTATAAGTTAAAAAAAAGCGAAATTTCCACTTTTGGAAATTTCGCTTTTTGCATTAAAAAATGAATTGATTATTTTATCATAACTGTTGATGCTAAATATTATATTTTACCAACTGCGCAAAGTCTCCTGACTTTGAGCAATTTCAAGCCTAAACAATTTTTCTTAAATTTATCCCGTTTCTGAGAGTCTCCCTGCTTTGAGCAAAAATTAAAACCCACTCCGCTGCCGCATGAATCCTTTCGTGTGGCAGTTTTATTATTCAACAATTTCTTAAAAAGTTTTTATCTTTATAAAAACATAATTGATGAGTCGTAATTATAGGTTCTACAATCAGAAAGGATTATATTTCATAAGTTTTGCTGTATTAATCGCTGGTACCTTTTTGTTACTATTTTCTCTGAAATATACAATTTTTAGATTGTCCATTATTAAACAAAAAGCGCTGTAAAATTAATATTTACAGCGCTTTTTGTAAGATTTTCATCTTTATATTGAGTCAAAATTGATTACTTGAGGTTTATTCCTTATAGTAAATATCAAAATCGGTATCCGTTGAATTTACATGATAGCTGTCTGTTTTTTGCCAAATCAGGCAACCTTTTTTTTCCCAGATTGCAGGTATTTTAGGTTGTAAAGAATGAGAATATTCAGCTAGCCACAAAGGATATTTTGAAAAATCGGAATGGTTTAAATATTTATTCAGAAAAGAAAAATCGGAATAGATAATTGGCGTTCGGTTTGTTTTGTTTTCAACAAAGTTTAAAAATGCTATCAAATCATTTTTTAACCTATGGAGATCAATTGATTTTCTAGGAAGGCTCATTTCTTCAACATCAATAATTAAGGGGAAATCAGTCTCTTTAATCTTAGCTACTTTATCTACAGTTTTACAGAAATGTTCAGCCTGTTTTATGGGGTCTTGAGAATATACATAAAAATGGTAAGTCCCTTTCATAATATTGTTTTCATCTAAGTATTTCCAATTTTTTTCAAACTCGGGATCTACATCCTTTTCTCCTTGTGTAGATTTGCAGATTACAAATTTCAGATTGTCTTTTTTGGGCAAATCTTCCACAATATTGCCATTCCAATGTGAAACGTCAATTCCTTGTAAAGAGGTTTTAAGATTATTATTATTTTCTATTGAGGTATCGTTTATTGTTTTCGAAGAAACATTTTTGTCTGCTGTCAAAGTACTTTTTGAAGACTCAGGTATCATTTGTCTGACTTTGTATTTTAAGTCTTTGTCTGTTATTTTATAGGATATTATAGCTAATCCTAGTGCGTTAATTGTTACTGCGCCAATAACTATTTTTGATATTAAATTCATGATCTTGTTTTTTTTGTTTAAATATTAATTACTCTTTTATTAACCTGGAATTTGCGCTCTCAGTACTTTCTCGTAACCTTCAATAATATCTTTCATTCCTTCTGTGGTTTCACCAGGTTTAAGAACAATTTCTAGTTTAGCAGTTGAGGTTTTGCTTTTATTACCAAAGAGGTTGCTCGATTTTTCATCATTTGAAAAGCTCACCATTAACTCATCATTATCTAAAGCTATTTCAAGGCTTGCCGTCAATTTAACCTCCTCCACTTTTGGAGAATAAACGGGTATAAGTGTTATGACCGGAGCATTTACAGGAACTTCTTTTATTGTATTATCTCCCATTTTAACAGGGAAATTAAGTGTTACCGTTTTTGCAACCAGACCGCCATTTTCAGCTTTTTCAAAATAAGTGTCAATAAACTCATTATGGTTACTCAATAAAGATTCATTAGCTATGGTGATGGAATCGTTAAGCGCTTCTATTAAATTTTTAAAATTTACCATATCTTTTATTTTTGAGCGATTTTTTTCTTAAGTTCAGTAAACTTATCGTACACTTTTTTTGCCTGATTCATACTTGATGGTGACATCCTTATTTGGCACTCACAAGTTGTACATGTGAAAGTAGCACCAGCAATTAATGCCTGTGCATTAAAAGTTATTTCTGATTTACATTGTGGACATTGTAATGTTTGGTTCATGATATTAAGATTTTAATTGAATGTTATTAGAATAAAATTTCAGTATTGTTGTTAATCCTACAGGAAGCGGTATGGTTCCGCCAGTTATTTCTACATGCATTTTAGACTGATGTCTTTTTTGGGTAGGGCTGTCATCACTTTTCGAAGCTGCCACACTTCCCCTCATCTCCATATTTTTTTTGCCGGTTTCATCATTTTCTGCCACATGTTTTGGGGCAAGAGATACGATCTCCATATCAAACTTTACATTAATTTCTTTTACACAGAGTGAGTTAAAAGGTATAATCGTTATCAATGGTAACTCAAAAGTCAGCAATTCGTCGGGTTGAGTCTCAGATTGATTATTTTTCCTGATAGTCAGGCTGATCATTTTTGGAGAAAATGAATCCTCTTTTGTATCAAAACACGTTTCCATTAAAAATCTGACCTGTTCCTGTGCCATTTTAGAATTAGCATTTGCAGCTGCAATGAAAGGTGCCGCCAAGAGATCTTCTATTAAGGCTGCTTTATGATTGTATTGTTCCTGATCACTCATTATTTTGATATTTATTGATTTCTTTAAAAACATGTCTGGAGATAAAATCTCCAAACATGCATAATGTTAAGTTTATGGCTTACTTATCTTTGGCAGGAACCTGAATTGGTGTAATATTTTTGCTGTACGCATCAATAATTGTTAACACTCCTTTTGGCAGAGGTAACTGACCTGCATGAACCTTCACGCTGTATTTTGCACTATTACTTTTCTCGTAATGAGTACTATCAGAAGAAGATTCTTTAGAATCGTAGCTTACACTTCCATGAATGGTGACTGAGAAAGGTCCCCATCCTGCTTTTGCTTCAAAACCGCCCTCTCCTTTTGTTTCTTTACTTGTGTCTTGTTGCGTATCTTGAGAGAAGCTTGATTTTACTTCCATTTCAAAATCAATATCTACATTATCTACCGCAAGAGAATTCAAAGGAATTATGGTTAAAATAGGTAGATTAAAGATTGTTGTAAATGGTGTAACCGTAGTTTCTGTAGGAGGAGTAGCCGTTGGATCACCTGGTGTAATTACATTATTCTGTAATTCCATATTGATGATAATTGGTGTATAATTCTTGGAGGTTGCATCCTGATTAAAGCATGTATCCAAAAGAAACTGTGTCTGCGTATATGCCATATTTGCATTAGCTTTGGCTGCTGCTAATAATGGTCCTCCAATTAGAGAGTCGATTGGTAGCCCAGAAAATTGTTGAGCCACAGATAATAATTGATCGTTCATTTTATTTAATTTTAATTTTTTTTGCCTACTCTATTCAGTTTTCGGCTTCCCTGAGGATGAAGGGGGTTGTCTACTAATTATTTGTTATATGTAGCGAGCCCTTTCCACCTGTCGCTGTAACACCAAGCCAAGATTAGAATGCTTTTTGTTTTGCCAAAATAATTTGTCCAGGTGTTTACAGGTGTTTTTTGATCTACTCTTACAGCTTTAACGGTTTGTAATTCTCCCAATTTATCCTCATCATAAAATTCTCCTTCTGCGTCTAGATTCCCATTTTTATCACCATGAGTACCAGAAAGTACATAGATCATTACTTTATTCATCTCAGTTCCAAGATCTTTTCGAATTTTTTTCACAAGATCAGCAACTTCATAAAGATCAGTTTCGTCATCAAAACCATAAATAGGTTGATCCCTTCCTGACTTTGAAATAATTTTTGATGCCATAGTTTTAATTTTATAATTCATACCTACTCTAACCAGTTTTCGGCTTCCCTGTTTTTGATTTTTCTATAAGGGATTTGATGGGAATCATATTTATTATTCATGTAAAACACATGTGGGTTTATTCCTGTCTATAAGCCTTTTAAGAAAAATTCAAGTAACTAAAGTGCTAGCTTCTTTTGTTATTCTGATGTAAAACTACGGCGTTGGGTAAAGTGAATAAAAAATGATATCACCAGATGAAAAACCAGTGACATAAGATTGAGAAAATCGGGTATAAGATTATGAAAGCTAATCTTTTAAAAAAGATATTAAACAGCTATTTTTTTTAGAATATCTTGTAATTGGATAAGAAATCTTTGTATTTGTTACTAAGTGTGATTATATGATTCCCCTGAAGCAAAATGGTATTTTCTGACAATATAACTTCAATGATTTTGGTGGGGTTAACCATATAATTTCTGTGGGTTCGGATGAATTGATTAGACTCTAAAAATGGCAAAAATTTAGCCAATGATATCTGTATCAAATATTTTTCAGACTCCGTAATCACATTGCAATAACGTTCCTCTACTTCAATATATATGATGTCTTTTATCGATACTTTCTTTAGGCTCTTACCTTTTTTGATAAATATATAATCATTAGCAACAACCGGATTAGAACTGATGGTAATAGTATCCGTCTGTTCATAAAATTTTTCTATAGCAACTTCTATAGCATATAATATTTCCAGCTCATTAAAAGGTTTTAAAAGGTAGCTAAATGGTTTGGTAAGTTTTGCTTTTTCAAATACCTGCCGATCGGAAGAATTAGTAAGAAAAACAAATGGTTTGGCGGTTTTCGGATTGGCATTGATCATTTGTGCAAGATTAATACCTTCAGGATGATTATCTATAAAAATGTCGATAATCAATATATCTACAGGCTCATTGTGTATGTAATTCAGTGCCTGTTCGAATGTTGCAGCGATACCGATGACATTATAATGATTAGTCAATAGTACTTCCGAAAGCTGTATGGCGTCTTCCTGAAGATCTTCAAAAATAAGAATATTGACTTTGCTCATGATTATGCACTTAATAATGAAATGGTTATTTTGGTCCCAATATTTGTACTTGATTCCAGTTTAAAAAGACCAAGGTTTTTTTTAATTAACGACTGACAAAGATGTAATCCTAAACCTCTTGAAGACTTCTTTTTATCTGAAATTATTTTAGAATCATACAATATCTCATTCTGTAATTCCTCGGTCATGCCTTTTCCGCTATCCTCAACTGTTATAGAATGATATTGGTCGTAAATTGCGTTCGTATAAATCAAAATTTTTCCTCCTTTATCTGTATATTTTATGGCATTATCCAAAATATTTCTCAATATAATCTTCAGAGATTCCTGATCTGCCTTAACTTTTAAATTATTTGTTAAGTTATTCTCAAATAAAATATTTTTTTCAATCATCAAAGATCTGTAGTTGTACACGACCTGTTCGGTTATCATGTAGATATTGATGTTTTCCTGATTAAAATAAAGCTGATTGGTCTGCATCAATGCCCAATGCAAAAGGTTATTCAGAAGATGATTTGTAGATTCGGCAATAGTAGAACCTATCCTTATCTCCTCTTTCAATTTAACAAGATCCGAATCTTCTATATTGGTCTGCATTTTAAAATAGCTGTTCTTTAATGAATTAATATAAGATCGCAGGTCATGGCTCACGATAGAAAACAAGATGTCTTTAGCTGTATTAGATTCGTCTAGTTTTGTTTTTTGATCGAGTATAACTTTATTGGTTTTAAGCTTTTGAAAATAAAAATAAATACCACCCAAAAACATCATCAAAAGCAAGATTGTTATATAAAGAATCCTGTTTTTTTCAAGAGCTTCCAATCTATTTTGAGCTTTTAGTACATTTACTTCCACTTGTTTACTTTTTATAGCCAATTTTTTTTCAAGCTGAACAGTAGACCATACTCGACTTTGATTATTGAGAGAATCATTCCATATCTCAGACTCTTTCCTGTATTTTAACGATTGCGAATATTTCTTTTTGTTTTCTTCTACAACAGCCATATTCAGTGCTGCATTTTTTTTGAGAAGGTAGTTGCCTTTTATTTTTTTTGATAATATATAAGCTTTTTTATAAAATGGAATGGCCAAATTATCCAGATACTGCTCATAGTACATCCCGGCAATATCCATATAAGAACTGATTATTGTTACTGTATCTTTCTTATTTTCATGCAGTTTCAGACTCTTAATTAAATATATTTCTGCATTTTTATAATCTTTCAAATGAAGGTGACACAATCCTACATTGTGAATGACTTTTGCTTCGTCAATATCAAATTTTTCAAATTCCTTATTTTTTCTTACCTGTTCGTAAAAATTTAGGGCTTGTTTATAATTCTGTTTTTCTACTGCAATATCACCTAAATACACCTGTATTTTTTGTTTGAAAATAAAATCGTCTGGGATTTTTCCAAACTCATTTTTTGCTTCTTCAAACATCCTTTTCTTTTTAAAAGCAATGCCCCGGAAATAGTAACAATAATGATTGATTTCTTGTGGATTGTTCAATGCATCCAATTGCCTCCCGGTGTAAATTAAAGTAGAATCTTCATTCTTATTTAGAAAAAATGTAGAAGCTTTATAAAAATTATGGTGTGATGAAAATTGAATAGATTTATTCTTTATACTCTCATTTACAATACTTTGAGATTTAATCAAACAAAATGTAAATAACAGACATATTGATAACTTAGGTGTTAAGTTTCCAGTATTATATTCTGTGATAAACATTTTGATTTTCCATTAATTATTATGCTGCACTGTGGTTACTGTACCACGTGATAAAGTGGGATCTTCGTCCTTCATATAAACAACGATTTCTCCATGATTATCATCTGCATTAATTTGGTTTATTTCAAAATCTAGTCTGTAGTTTCTAAAGGTTTTTGCTGCGTTAGTTATTGTATCATTAGTATATTCTATAAAAAAAAGGTATTGATTTAGTTCGTCTTGTATAATATTAATATCCTTATGAGCAATTTTCACTTCGGTATTAATAAATATGTTAACACTAACACTGATACTGTTTTTTTTTTGATCAGTATAACTTGCCTGTACTAATGGCATCAACGGATTAGGACCTGTGTTGTTTTTAAATTCAATCGTATTACCAATTGTAAATTCAAAAGGAAATGTGACACTCATGTAATTTTCAAAAATATTAGTTATTAATTGAATGCAATTTAATAAATTTATAGTATCTATAGGGATAATTTTGATATGAATATGATTACACAACAATTAGATGATACAAAAATTTTATTTGTATTGATGCCCAAATTTCTTTTCCTTTAAATGATTAAATTTTAAAAATTCGGTGAAGTTTTCATCATAAATACTGTAAAAAATTTATAAAAATATTGGTAGAAAATTCAGATCACACAAAAAAAATGTCGGATGAAGAATTAACAGAAACAATTTATACAATCCTTGAAGGTTCTATTGTTACCGCACTATTTTCAAAAGAACCAACGAAATACAATCTGCAAAAAGAATCATTGAAAAACTCATCTGAAATATTATAAGCATTAAGCTAAACATCAAAAAATTATCACAACAAGATGGAAAATCAGGAACAGTTGAGCTATAAAGATATCCCGTCTCCAGTCGGATTAATCAGGACAATTGCTTCTGACAAAGGTCTTGTGGCAATTACCTGGGAAGGTGAAGATTATAAAAGAACCAAGCTTTCTGTACCTGTGCAAGAAAATAATCATCCGATACTTTTACAGACGGAAAAGCAATTAAACGAATACTTTAAAAATAAAAGAACAACTTTTGAAATTCCTCTTGATTTTAAAGGAACTGAATTTCAGGTAAAAGTTTGGGAAGCTTTATTGAAAATTCCATACGGAGCTACCAAAACTTATGGTGACTTGGCGAAAATTCTTGGCGATATAAAAGCAGTTCGCGCTGTTGGTGGAGCTCTAAATAAAAATCCGATATCGATTATTGTTCCGTGTCACAGAGTTGTGGGAGCATCAGGAAAGTTGGTCGGTTTTGCAGGTGGTCTGGAAAACAAATCTATTCTTCTCGATTTGGAGTGTGGTTTTACTATCCCAAGTTTATTTTAAACCACAATTTAAGCTATGAAGAAAACCACAAATTGTGTCGTTTTAAAAGAAATAGAAACCTTCCATCTGGAAAATTTTCAGGAGTTGTGTAATCATTTGGCAAGTCAGGATCAGGATTTAAAGCTAATTTTGGAAAATCATGGTTATCCTCCAATGTGGACACGTGAAAATACTTTTGAAACCCTCATTCATATCATTTTGGAACAGCAGGTTTCTTTGGCTTCGGCTTTGGCAGCTTTAAATAAATTAAAAGAAAAATTGACAGAAATCACTCCTGAAAAAATTCTTCAGTTAAGCGATGAGGAAATGAGGGAATGCTATGTCAGTCGTCAGAAAAACATTTATATCAAAAGCTTGGCAAATGCAATTATAAATGGTGAAATTGACCTTGAAAAACTTTCGAAAATGTCGAATGATGAGGTACGAAAAGAATTAGTCAGCTTAAAAGGAATCGGAAACTGGACTGTTGATGTCTATTTAATGTTTACTCTTCAAAGAACAGATATTTTCCCGATCGGTGATCTTGCTGCAGTAAATGCTTTAAAACGCCTGAAACAACTTCCTCCAAAATCTACCAAAGAAGAAATTCTTGAAATCAGTGAAAGATGGAAACCTTTCCGGTCGGTAGCTTCAATGATGCTTTGGCATTACTATCTTTCCGCTCCAAAAAAACCAAAGAATCCTTAATTTAAATTCTGCACATCATATTATTTATGATCTGCGTTAATTTTAGAGAGAAAAAAAATCAAGCTGTTTAATTTGGAATATGAAAGGTGAAACAAGTCTGTTCATCGGTAGAATCTACAGACAGTTTTCCGTTGTGTGCCTTAGCAATTTCACTGGCGATATACAATCCCAAACCAAGTCCTTCCTGTCCTTGATGCACTTTTCCACGGGAGAATGGCATAAAGAGATGCCTTTTTGCTTCGTTGGATATTTTATTTCCTTTATTGGTTACGCACAATTCGAAATGATCAGATTCCGTTTTTGCGCTTACAATGATAGGAGTTCCTTGTTCTCCGTGAGTGATTGCGTTGCCTAATAGATTTGAAAAAAGCTGAGCGATACGTTTATGATCTCCTTTAATTTCTTTATTTAAATCGAGATCCGTAAGAATCAATCTATCCGGATAAACGACTCTCAATTCATTGATCACCTGATTAAGAACATCTTCCAAACTGTCATTATTTTCATAATTAAGTTTAATTCCTCCTCCCAAACGTCCGCTTGCAAAATCAAGCATATTGTCAATAAGACCTTTTGTACGGATTGTAGAATCCTGAATAATCTTTACCAGCTTCATATTTCGCTCATCCATAGAACTTCTCAACAACACCTGAGCAGAAATAGAAATCGCATTGACAGGATTACGCAAATCGTGACCCAACATTGCAATAAACTGTTCTCTGATTTCCGCGTCTTTTTGTTCCTCCAGCAATTTGTTTTTGGTCTCACTCAATGTTTGTATAGAATCTAGGTTAAACGCAATCAATTCAGCAAAAAGCTTAAACATATTGATTGTTTTTTCGTTGTTCACCAAGGCAGGTCTTGGATCTATTGCGCAAAGAGTACCGAAGAAATCTCCATTTTTCAGAATCAAAGGAATTGAAATATAACTTTGAAGACCATACGTTTTGGGCGTATGATGATCAGAATAAAGAGGATCTTCGTCTACATAATCTATGGCAACTGTTTCCTGAAATTCTCTTACCTGATGACATAGCGTAGTTTCTACCTTAAGTTCACCACCTATTCCTAATCCGAAGTTGATTTTGTCATTCACGGCACAGGCAATCCAACGGTTTTCTGTCACTCTTGCAACCACTGCATAGCCCATTCCCGTTGTACTGCAGATCACTTCCAATATATTTGCAACAGCCGGAATCTTGTTAACCTGTTCAATATCTTTTTCAAAATCGCTTTCAATTGTACGAGATTCCATATAATAATTCTTCGGTCTTAATTAGTTTAGAAGGCATTTTCTTAAAGCTTTCCCAATGGATAAAGGTAAGAATAAATCCACGATATTTACAAAGATTTTAGATTCTGGAAAAAATCCCCCGACAAGTATTCCGGTTTAATAGTCTTCTTAATTTGACGAAAATATTTTGAGAGTAATCTTGTTGAAATCATACCAATAAAAAAGCACCAATTAAGAAAATCAGTGCCTTTTTATTTACATCATTTGTGAGTTTTAAAATCTCCTTACTCAGCTTTATTTTTAAGCAACATCAAAAGACTATACGCTCCTTTCTGAACTATTTTCTTATCCTTTAAATGATCTGCTTTTAAAATTTCGGTGAATTTATCATCATAAATCCCTGTGTTTACAGGAATCATTTTGTATTTTTTGTTTCCTAAATCTTCAAAAATGTAATTTTTATTTTCAAAAGAAACCACCGATTCGCTTGGTAAACCAAGTGTATATCTGCTGTTGACCGAAACTTCTCCATTAATGTACATTCCTTTAATAAAATCAGGATTTGAAACTGAAAGTTTGGCAATCGCATCTGAAGAACCTCCATTTTCAATACTTGGAACAAGACTGATAATTTTTGCTTTCGATTTTTTTTCCGGGTTTTGATTGTTATACACCAAAATTTCCTGTCCGATTTTCACATCGTTGACATCATTTTCAAAAACTTTTAATTCCAGCAATAAACCTGTCGGATTAATCAGTTCAAATAAAGTGTCTGAAGGATTAATATACTGTCCGTTATTCACTAAAATTTTGCTTACAAAACCACTAAAAGGCGCATAAACATTTATTCGGCTTCTGATATTTGACGCATTCAATCCTTTTGCATTGATCCCGATGATTCTTAGTTTTTCTTCTAAACCTTTTAAAGTCGCATTCAATGTAGAATAATCTGCCTGTGCAGTTTGCAAAGTTTTATCACTACTCGCTTTGCTTGTATTCAAATCTTTTTGACGGTTTAAATTTAATCTTGCAGATTCCAACTGCGCTTTTGTCACCAAATAATCCTGTTGCAATTGAATAAATTGAGGGTCTTCAACAACTGCCAAAACCTGACCTTTGCTGAAACGGCTTCCGTTAATCACATTAATCGATTTGATATGACCGCCCATAATACTGGAAACCGAACTGATATGAGATGGGGCAATATCAACGGTTCCGTTCAGACGAATTAGTTTTTCCATTGTTTTATTTTCAAGAATTGTTGTCGTTAAACCCACAGATTTTATTTGTTGGTCTGATAACTGTACCGTATTCTGGTCTTTTTCTTTAAATTTTGTGTTTTCATACACTGTTTTTTCCTCTTCTTTTTTTCCTGAACAAGAAGATAAAATGAGAGCTAAACTTAAACTGTAGATTGATATATTTTTAAGAGACATTTTGCTGTTATTTTGATAATAAGAAATTAAGTTCCGATCCGATTTGGTTGAGTCTTTCCAGATTTTCGATGTATTCCACCTTTGTTTTTACCGCCTGATTGGTTAGAATTACCCAATCTAAATAATCGATTTCACCCACTTCCATTTGCTTTTGAACGGTTTTTAAAATGGTTTCAGATTTTGGCAACTGCTTTTGCTCGTAGCTTTCAACAACCTTCAGTTGATTGTTGTAATTATTTACTTGCTGAACAAATCTGTTTTTCAGTTCAATTTCTTTTCGCTGATATTCGTTTTCAGAAATGGCCACTTTTGCTTTTGTTGCTTTTGCCAATGCTCGCTGACCTTTCGTAAACAAAGGAATTCCAACGCCGACCTGAACTGCATTAAAACGATTATTATTCAGATTTTTCATGCTTTGATTCATGTATCCAACCATCAATTCGGGTAAAAGCTTCGATTTTTCAAATTGAGCTTCAGCTTCATTCACTTTTATTTGCTGATTTAAAAACTGCAATTCAGGATGTTGCTGAATCATTTCTTCGGAAACCTGAAGATTAACATTCATCGTTGGTTTATCTGAAACCGGTTGATAAGATTCATCAGACTGAAGCAATAACTGAAGCTGAAGTTTGGCGATATTGAGATCATTTTCAAGTATATTTAATTGTGTTTTTGCCTGTTCATTCTGAATTTCTGCAGTCGATTCCTCCAAAATATTAGCTTCTCCTTTTTTCAACTTTAAGCTCGCTTTATCTGCGAAACTACTGTACAATTTGCTGATATATTCTATCACTTTTTTCTTTTCCTGAAGCGTAAGAATTCGGTAAAAAACATCAGAAATTTCTTTAGTTAACTGTGCTTTTGTCAGGTTTTGGTTCACTACACTTGCGCTCCATTCTGCATCCAGCATTTTTTTTCTTTTGGTATACACCGTAGGAAAACTGAATCTCTGAGAAATGGAAAAAGTATTATCGGTTTCTACACCTTGAAGCTGTCCCATTTGCGCACCGATTTCAGTTTGCGGAATATCCAAGTAACTCTCTTTCAGTTTTTCCTGATATTCGGAAATTAATTTTGAATTTTTTAAAGTTCCATTTTGCTGAAAAGCTTTTTCTAAAGCCTGTTCGTACGTAATATTTTCTTGCGCATTTATTGCTCCGAAAGAAATCAGAAATAATAATGCGGTGAGTTTTTTATGATTGTTTGAAAATTTCATTTTGATTAAATTAAAATAGATTTATTGATGCTTCTGATACTTCTTCTTTTTGCTGACTCTTTCAAATAAGACATAAATAATCGGCAAAACGAATAAAGTTAAAAGCGTTGCGAGCATCAAACCTCCGATAACAACCGTTGCCAAAGGTCTTTGAACTTCTGCTCCGGCTCCGTTGCTGATTGCCATTGGTAAAAATCCTAATGACGCTACAAAAGCGGTCATTAAAACCGGACGAAGGCGGATTCTGGTTCCCATTAATACAATTCTGCTCGTATTTCTTATTCCGTCTTTTTTAAGTCGGTTAAATTCTGAAATCAGTACAATTCCATTCAAAACGGCAACTCCAAAAAGGGCGATAAAACCTATCCCTGCACTGATGCTGAAAGGCATTCCCCGTAATGCCAAGAAATAAATTCCGCCAATTGCCGACAAAGGAATTGCTGTGTAAATCAATAAACTATGCTTTACAGAACCGAAAGCGAAGAATAATAAAAGGAAAATCATCACCAAAGAAATAGGAACGGCAATTCCTAATCTTGCTTTAGCTTCGTTTAAATTTTCAAAAGCTCCACCATAAGAAATCGTGTAGCCTGCAGATAATTTCAAATCTTTGTTAACCTTCTGCTGAAGCTCTTCTACAATACTCTGAACGTCTCTTCCACGAACGTTGAAGCCAACCACAATTCTACGTTTTGTATCTTCCCGCTGAATTTGATTCGGACTTTCTTTTAACTCAACCTTGGCCAATTGATGCAACGGAACCTGTCCTCCATTCGGAGTGGGAACCAAAAGATTCTGAATGCTTACAATATCTTTTTTATGCTCCTGATCCATTCTTACAACGACATCAAATTTTCTTTCGCCTTCATACAAAGCTCCCGCAGTTTGTCCTGCAAAAGCCATATTGATAACTCTATTAACTTCTGCAACCGAAATATTGTGACGTGAAAGTTGTGCTCTATCATAGCCAATCACAACTTGTGGAGCGCCAACAACGGGTTCTAAATACAAATCCTGAGCGCCATTTACTGTGGTAATAATTCCACCTAATTTTTTAGCGTAAACCGCCAAGCTGTCTAAATCTTCACCATAAATTTTGCAAACAACATCTTGTCTTGCGCCCGTCATCAACTCATTAAAACGCATCTGAACCGGAAATTGGAAACCTGTCGTCAATCCCGGAATAACTTTTAAAGCGGTACTCATTTTTTCTGAAAGCTCAGGAAATGATGATGCGGAAGTCCATTCTTTTTTAGGTTTCAAAACAATAATCATGTCTCCTGCATCCATTGGCATTGGCTCTGTTGGAATTTCGGCACTTCCGATTTTGGTGACGACTTTTTGAACTTCCGGAAATTGTTTTAGAAGAATTTGTGCAGCCTGCGTTGTTACCTTTTTGGTTTCTTCGATATTGCTTCCCTGAAGAATGCGCATCTCCACCGCAAAATCACCTTCCTCTAAAGATGGAATGAACTCCCCTCCCATTCTTGAAAGCACGAAAACCGCTCCTGCAAACAGAGCTACAACTGTGAGTATAATTGTTTTTCTGAATTTTAAAGCTTTCATCAACAGCTTCTGATGACCTATTTCGAGTTTCGTCATCACTTTATCAGAAATATTGTCTTTTGTTTTTTTCTTTCGACTCAAAACTAGAGAACTCATCATCGGAATGTAAGTTAGCGACAGTAAAAATGCTCCGATCAATGCGAAAGCAACCGTTTGAGCCATTGGTTTGAACATTTTACCTTCAATTCCCTGAAGAGTAAAAATCGGTAAGTACACAATTAAGATAATGATCTGTCCGAAAACCGCACTGTTCACCATTTTTGTCGCTGAACTTGAAACCTGACCGTCCATTTCAGCTTTTGAAAGCATATTGTCTTTTCCGAAATGTTTTTTGTGTGCTAACTGATGAAGAACAGCTTCCACAATAATGACAGCACCGTCGACAATCAATCCGAAATCTAAAGCTCCGAGACTCATTAAATTTCCGCCGACTCCGAAAATATTCATCATAATAATCGCAAAAAGCATCGCCAAAGGAATTACAGAAGCAACTAATAAACCGGCTCTAAAATTTCCGAGGAATAAAACCAAGATGAAAACGACAATTAATGCGCCTTCCATCAAATTGGTTTTTACGGTACTGATCGTATTATTCACCATTTTCGCTCTATCCAGAAAAGGTTCTATGACAATACCTTCCGGTAAAAATTCCTGGATTTTTTCTAATCTTTGTTTGATATTTCCGATGACTTCATTGGCATTTTCACCTTTTAGCATCAAAACAATCGCTCCTGAAACTTCGCCTGTGTCATTGAACGTCATGGCTCCGTAACGCGTTGCAAAGCCAATTTTCACTTTTGCGACATCCTTGATATGAACCGGAATTCCTTCTTTTGTCGTGGAAACCTGAATATTTCCGATGTCTTCCGAACTTCCTAAAAGTCCTTCACTTCTGATGAAAAGAACTGTTTCTTTCTTTTCTATATAAGCTCCGCCTGTGTTTTGGTTGCTTTTTTCCAGTGCATCAAAAACATCATTGATATTGATATTAAAAGCCTGAAGCTGATTAGGATTAATGGCAATTTCGTATTGCTTTAATTTACCTCCGAAACTACTGACATCAGCAACTCCTTTTGTTCCTAATAGTTGTCTTCGGATTACCCAATCCTGAATGGTTCTGAGTTCTGTTTCGTCATAAACGTGTTCGTAACCTTTTTTGGCTCTTACAACATATTGGAAAATCTCTCCCAACCCAGAAGAAATAGGACCTAATTCTGGTTTTCCAATCCCTTCCGGAATATTTTCCTGAACCAACTGTAAGCGTTCCTGAACCTGTTGACGAGCCCAATAGACATCGGTATCATCATCAAAAACTACGGTCACCAACGATAATCCGAAACGTGAAAAACTACGAATCTCGGTGATCCCGCTGATGTTGCTTGTTGCCTGTTCGATAGGAAAAGTGACCAAACGTTCGATATCTGCAGCGCCATAAGAAGATGCAACAGTGATAACCTGAACCTGATTATTGGTAATATCCGGCTGTGCATCGATAGGAAGTTTTGTGGTTTCATAGAGCCCAAAAAGGATGAGCCCAATGGTAAAAAGAGCGATAATGAGTTTATTCTTTACAGAAAACTCAATAATTTTATTTAACATGAAAAAATTATTAATTGAATTAACAAGAAATCGACTGCTTTAAGGAAAAATCTTAAAGCATTGATATTTACATTAAAAATCAATTAACAAAAGCGCGGTGGCTGGAAAATTCTTGAAAGATAAAGACCAGAAAAGTCCTTATCATGATAAATGAGGATTTTTGATGAGGTCACCATCTCCGGTAACTTCTCAATATGAAATATAGTTTCGGGAATCTGCGCATGAACCATCAAAACAGACGGCGGATTGATAAAAGGAAGCTGTTGATCTGTAGCCCAATCTTCATCTTCCTCATGATTATCATAATGTTCCAAAAGAAATTCTGCAAAACTCCCTTGATATTCCATCGCATGTTCTATAAATACGGGCATTTTTAAAACTTCAGCCAATGAAGTTGTAGCCAGTACATAGATTACAGAACAAAAGATGGATACCCATTTTATCATGGCTGCAAAGATAAGCCTTTTATCATTTTAAAACTTATGGGTGTGTTAATAAATTTTTAATAGTGTTTTATGAAATACAAAGCCCACTGCAATATTTGTAGTGGGCTTTGTATTTTTCTCTCAAAGTCGGAAGACTTTGCGTAGCGAGGAAAGGCAATATACAAGATATTATTAATTTTCTCTAATATAGATATTGTTATAATCCAAAATTGTATCTAACTTTTTATTACGATAAAGATAAATTTTTAAAGAGCCTTTAGTTTTCACTATTGAATCTCCAACTTTGAATATGTCATTTTCCCATTCTGGTGGAACTGTTGTAATGTTTTTTTTATTAGCAGCTTGTAAGGTTAATGCATTATGACCTCTACGGTCTCGATAAATTGTATCGATTTTTGATTCATATGTTATTGGTCTTCTCATATCTAAATAAATTTCTTTTCGACTTCTTTTATCTGTGATATTCTCAATAAAATAATATCCAAAAAAAATAATCAATGGTAAAAAACACATGCTTATTAGAAAAAATACTACCTTTTTATTCATTCATTTATTTTTTTATCCATGTTTGACCATATGTCCACATTGCACCTCCACCCCAACCAGTGCCTTTGGTAATTGCAGCCTGGCTAGTCGTATATCCTCTATCATTTGTACCCCAATTTGAAGGACGAAAATAATCACTATTACTATTATATCCTGGATTAAGAGATCCTCCTGCTACTCCTCCTACATCAATTAATGGTGTACTAATTCCATAGCTATAAGAAGCCCCCTTTCCTTCAAAATCAGCAACTAAGAATTGATTGTCTCCAGTGGGAGTGACTGCTCCAATATCTGCGCTTGCTCCCATACCGAGACCAATATTACCATTAAAAGAAAAATACCATGAACTATCTCCAACACTATCATAAACTTTACCTGCACTAATTCCAAAACCACCTATGGCAGCAAAATTTGCAGAAATACCATAAAAACTACCTGCAGTTTGCCTTGGATTAAAAGTAGATCCTGCTTGATTCGAAAAACTTCTTTTTTCTATAGAATTCCCTGTAATTGTTTTTCCATTTTGAGTAACACTTCCATCAGAATTTAGAGAAGTTCTGTCTAATACATTTCCTGTACTTCTTTCTATAGAAGTAACTGTTGCTTCCTTCCCTATGTATTTAGATCCTTCATGAAACTTTGTTGCTGTTTCTTGATCAATAACTCGATCATCCCATGAAAATGTATCTCCTTCTTGAATCCATTCTTCGAGTAAACCTGTAGGATCTGTTGCATTTATCGGATTATTAAAGCTATATCTGAATGGCGTCATCTCTGGATGTTTCTCAGCCAGAGGATCTATTACACCCCATCTTCCAATATCCGGCATATAAAATCTTGCGCCGTAATCGTACATTCCTGTCTCTTGAAGTTCTTTGCCGTTGTACTTGTACTGATAAGAAGAGTTTCCTGCTAAACCATTATATCCTTCATGCTTCAAACCAAAAGGATAATAGTTGTTTTCTTCAAGAACTTCTATGCTGCTGCCATTATGGAAATAACTTAAACGTACATTTCCTAAATGGTCTACGTAATTGTAAATATACTTATTATTTTCGAAATTAAAATAGCCTTCTGATGTTGGAATAAATTTCAGAAGTGGAGCTGTTGAAGCTGATATTGATTTTATTTCATATTGGAAACCATCCAAATATTCAGTTGTCTTTAATTTATAGGAAGAATTTTCACTGTAACGATGTTCTTTTCTGATCTTTGAACCATCAGCTTTATAATAATTAGTGGTGTTTGTGTTTAACCAAGTTCCTCTGGTAAAATATAATTGATCAAATTTTAAAAACTTTGGCAGATTTAAAAAATTATAATCGATTTGTAAAATCCCTTTATCTTTATGATCTTTCATATTTCCATTAAGATCATACGAAATTGTATTTCCTGAGGTATCGGGATAGCCGCTGTATTGACTTGAAATATCAGTAACAGAATTGAGCCTGTTTCCTGTGTAGATATAATTAAGATTGTCAATGGTCATTGCAGTACCTGATCCGTTTAATATACCTTCCGATCTTTTCAGATTGGTAATATTTCCGTTAAGGTCATAATCCATCTTTTCAAAATATTCTTTCGCTGTTGGATTGGTATCTTTCTGGTAAAAACCTGCTAATAATCTGTTTAAGCCATCATAGACATAGCCATATCTTCTTAAATTATCTCCTGTTGTAGTATTGGTTTTCCAGTCTATTTCTACAATATTTCCGTTGTATTTAGGTTTTACCTGAAGATTTGTAAAATCACTATTGGGTATTTGCTGTCCATCTACCTGATTATATTTGATTTTATAACCAAACAAATCACCACCGCTTAAGTCAGCAGGATTATTGATCTGTGTCATCCAGCCTCGAATGTTGTATTTGTAATCTATCTGTTGTAAACCTTGTCCCAAACCTGTTCCACCTACTTTTTTATACTCTAACTGAGATAATTCATTGTATTTATTCTGAACAAGATATTCTACAGGATTATTATCAACCTGATGGGTGTGGGTTAATAATCTGTTCTGGTGATCATAAGTAAAGTTCTCAGTGATTATTCTTTCTGCATCACTATCAAGTCTTTTGTGTTTGGTAATAGCCATCTTTGGAGTTCCTGAAAAATCAAGCTCAGATTCTGTTTTAGTATACCCTCCTAAATGATTAATAGAATGACTTCCAATTGCTCTTCCTTTCGTATCGTACCAAGTATAATTTTTTGTCCAGTTGTCATCTTCAATGTTTTTTACATAAGATGCTAAGGGCAAACTTTTGGTACTGATATTTAAGTTTTGAGCATCATGTTGCAATACACTCTGTCCCAAAATCTGAGTAGGGATTGTAGGACTTCCCGCAGGATAAGTGTCATAATAATTGACAGACAATATTGTTTCGATCTGACTGTACAAGCTATTTGTATAATAGATTTGCATTCCGTTTTTCGTAAATCCTGTACTGTTGCTAGATTCAACAATTACGTGAGGATTGGTCATTCCTTGTAAACTTTCCCTGGTTTCATTGGGAAGAGGCATCAATCCTGTATAAATCACTCGTCCGAATCTGTCATATTTGGTAACGAGCCATGTAGAAGTCAGTCGTAAATTAGCATCCTGCGTTCCCACAAGACGATCGGCTTTATCATACACCATGTATTCCCACCCTTTTCCCGGTAGCTTCTTTTCTACAAGCCTGTTTCTCTCATCATATTTGTATTGGTAGCAAAGATTGTTTAAGGTCGTTTCATCAACCGTGTTGGCTGTAACAGCCAACGGCGGGATTACATACGCCAGCTGATTATAATCATTGTATACATAGTAAGTATCTGCTTTTGTAACATCGTCAAGCATTTTTCTTACCAAGATAGTTTGTCCCTGTCCGTTTTTAAATTCTATGGTTTTATTTCCGTCTTCATCGGTTACCGTATTTTTATACAATTGATTAGCTCCATAGTTTCCTGATAAAGTTATTGATGATGAGAAATTTGAATAATTAAACGTAGCTACATATTTTTTTTACTTCTCCGTCTGCATTGGCATCATAATTAAATTTCACCGGCTTATCACTCCAAGCTTGTCCGACCTGTTTCTGTTCTAAAACTCTGTCTAATGGCGAATTTTCGAACTCTTTTTTTGAAAATATGATTTCTGATCCGTAAATATCGGTTTGGGTAGCATTTCCTAAAGGATTGGTTACGATAGCTCCGTTAGCTGTTCCTGACTGGGGAACAGGTAAGAAATCTTTAACCTGTCTTCCGAAAGCATCATATTCTATATGGGTAACAACATCTCTCTGCAGTGGAGATGCTTTGATATTCACAACCTGTTTAGGTCTACCTAAACCGTCAAAATACTGCACACTCTCTACACTTTTCGGTGTGGAAGATGTAGGATCAGTCAAATAGGTTTTTGAATAGACATAATTTTCATTGGTGCTTAAAGTCTGCGCATGGGAAATACCCACTACAAACAATGTACTTATCGGGATGATTATTTTTTTCATGATTCGGTTTTTAATGTTTGTAGTTGTATTTGAATTCTTTTAACAGTTTACCGTTAATATCTCTGATATTTTCTAATCTGTTGGCAGAATCGTATTTATAAATCTCTCTGATTCCTGATGGTGGAGTAATGCTTGTTACTCCGATTAAAGAATCGTAAGTGTAAGTGGTAATTTGAAATTCTTTTAGTTGTGGTAGATTTCGGAAGTTATCCAAAGCTGTTATCAACGCTGCCTCATTTGAAGGATTTAAAGCGTCATTATCTGAGGCTGAAATAATAGCTCCTGCCAAACCACTTATTAAAGAATATGGATGACCTACAATTTTAGCAATCGGTTGAGTTGAGTTGTAACCCCAAATGATTGTTGTAGGAATACCATCTCTCGTTGTGTACTGCAATAGATTACCCTTAGAATCATATCGATCATAAGTGACCTCGGTTTGAGCAATATTATTGAAATCATAAGATGTAATGGAAGTTGGAGAATAATGACTTCCGTCACTATAAAGTGTTTCAACTTTAGCAACAGTTTTATTATTTTTTTTACTTTCTGTCTCTAATGGAATACCAATCATATTTGCAGTGATTAATCTTGTATCATTTTTCTCATGAGCATATTTGTAAGTAGTAATACTTGTTTCACCATCTGCAAAACTTTGTGTCACAGAAGTTGGATAGTCTCTTGTATTATAGATATTATCCGTTGTTGAAGTAACTATACTTTGAATACCGTTTTTATAAAAGTAAGATTTTTCAACTTTCTGTACGGGTAAGGTAATTCCAAATTTTTCAAAACTCTTATAAGAAGTTGTCAATATTGCATTATAACCATGATTTACCATATCCTGATAACTATTAAATGAAAATAGTTGAGAAATCATGTTATAAGTATAATTATCCTTAATTTTTATACCATCATTTTTTTCAAAACTTGAACTGACATAATCAGTAATTGTTTCGGTAAGAATATTATTAGCAGAATCAAATTTTTTCTCTGAAACAAGCTGTCCCCTTAAATAATCTTGATTAGGAATAGGAACTGGCTGAAGTGAAATAACTACAGTAGCCTCGTTTGGATAATCAATAGGAGATCTAAATTTGTATTCAGTTCGGCCTTTTTTATTGTTACTTCCATCTACTTGCTCTACAGTTACATATTTATATCCAACATCACCACCTTGAGTTTTTTGTACTGGCAAAATATTAAAATTAGTTTCTGTATCAAAGTTCGCACTATAAGTCATAGTGGCATTATTCATGAAATTTTGATAGCTATAATTTTCCTGTAAATTAAAAACAGGTTTAGGAAAAACCAAGGCACCACTACTTCTTTGAATATCCTCCAGATTTTTATAACTATAAAGATATTTTTTAGAGAAAACATTAGATGAAGGGTTTTCATAATATGAAATATTTTTAATTCTTATTCCACCTCCTTTATAAATTTTCATATCGACGTAAACAGGTTCTCCAGTATGAGCAACAAAGGTATCAAGCGTTGGGGCTGCATTTGAAGAGCCAAAATTCCCAGTTAAAGATGCGTAGTATGTTCCAGGCTCAAGATATACATTAGGATGGAACTCTGAAATAATTTCGCCATTTGGATTAGGATTCAGGACAAAACAATTAGAAGGCTGAGGTTTGTTACATGCTTGGGAAGAGTACGCAAATTCATAAACAACCGGAGAAAATGTATTATCAGCATTTTTCTTAAATATTTGAATTTTCCAATTATAGTAAATTAAATTTCCTAACCAAAAATCAAAATTCACATGCTGTGCAGATTGGATAGTAAAAAAGTTCTGTTTATAATTATTGTTAAATTGCCCAAATGCAATACTAAACTCAAAAGGATTTGTTGTATTATATCCAGTTACAGGAGTTATTGTAGCATCCGGAGTGGGATTGTAACTAAAATCATTTTCATCAAAATCAAAAATGACTTTACCTTTTGTCGGATAAGTAATCGACTTAATAACATCTGTAACAATATCATTATCAAGGCTTAATACCGAACTGTTTTTATAATATCCCCAATCATCTTTTTTTAAGATAGAGTTACTTGTATTATAATCTAAAACATATTCCGAGTTTTGACCATTAGCAACAACTTTTGTAACCTTTTTTAACAATAATTTGTTAATACTTTCAATGCCATTAAATGCTTGAATGGTAACGCTCGAATAGTCATAATCCAACATATACTTCTCTGTAAACAACGAAGTAGGCCGCCCTAAGAAATTGGTCTGAACAGATTTTAATCTATATAAGTTTGCAGGTTCTAAATAATTTGTGTCTTGCCTTCCTTGTTCATAATTAAAATATATCATTCCTTTCCCCTTAACATCAATACTTGTAATCAATTTAGTTTGTGCAGCGGTATATACAACTTGACTTTCTATAATTCCAAGCATGCTATTATCAGGGTTTTGTCCCATTGTGGTATTAGTGTAAGAAACATTGCTTGTATTTCTTGTAGTTTTGTTAGGAGTATCATTGTACTTGACCATCGATGAAAGATCATAATTGAATTCAACTAAATTTATATTATTCTGATCAGTAATTCTTACCAGATGAAATGAAGTAAAATGGTCAGCCATTTCAGTATTAAAATTCAAATTACCTCCTCCTGATGTTAGTCCAATTTTGACATTGGTAGTATTTTTCTCAGATTTTTCTTTTGCATCGAAAATATATCTAATGCCTTTATCGTCAACGATTGTAAAGGAATTAATCACATCTGTTGAACCTTCTCTTTGACAAATAATTTGGACATTGTTTTTATCAAGTTTTTCTACTACAAAACTACCCGCAGGATTTTTTACAACATAAAATCTTCCAGACTGCCCCATAAAGTTATATTGATACAAATCATATTCAGTATCAAACTTACCCATTGCCGCATCATAAGTATAACTATTGTAATCGAAAGATAAATCGTTATTTATAATTTTATAGGTAGGATTTTGAGTATGATTGTAGATACCAAATTTATATTTTGCAGGGGCTTCCATAGTTATCCTTCTTGTCTTTTCATCAGGTCCACCACCCCTAATAGTTCTAGTTATAGTTCCTCCTGCAATTAAACTTCAGCCCAAACCCACCTCACTGGATCTATCTTCCAGTTTTGCATTTAAAACATGATATTTAAGCTGAACATTTAAAGCAACATCTTTATTTGTAGTTGGAATATTGAACAATGGAATACTTATATCAGGAACTCCTGTATAATAACTAACAGGAACCTCTTCAAATTTCATTAAATTATTGGATGTAGGGGCTGCAGGAAATATTTCATTAATATTTCCTATGTAACTTTTCCCCTCTGTTGCTAGCGATGGTTGTGCATACATAGTTAAACCCAATAATATTAGTAATATGCTTGTTATTTTTTTCATCTTTTTATTTTTTAATCAATTTAGCATTCGCCGTTTTCTCAGTATCGGTTTTTATTACGATCAGATAAGCTCCCTGAATCAAATTCTGCGTGTTGATCTTCGTTATTTTATTCTTAGTCTTTAAGCTCTGAAGCTGCCTTCCACCCATATCATACAACACAATGTCTGCTTCCTTAAAATCAAACCCAATTTCCACATAAGCATAATCCGATACCGGATTAGGATAGATTTTAATATTCTGTTTTTCGATTAATTGGTCAATCTGCGAATCTCCAAGCTTTACAATCTTCCAGTTCTCTTTTCCAAGTTCTTCGGCGCTTGTTCCTGCTAAAACAATCGAACCATCCTTATTCATCTTTAGATCAGAAAGCCTTTCCTCTTTTTTTCTCGATTCTCCTTTTACATGTTTTCGCCACTGTTCGTTACCATTATTATCGATATAAAGCATCCAGAATGTTTCATCATCTGCTTCAATTCTTCCTTCCGCCTGAGTGTAACCTCCGAGTAAAACTCCTTTTGAGTTTTTGCCATCTCTTGTGTTGATCACATTCATTCCCATCAGAATATCACGGTTCTTAAAATTGTAAGATTTCTGCCATTGTTCTTCACCTTTCGTGTTTAAAGAGATCAGCCAGACATCAGTTCCTTCTTCAATTCCTACGGTCTTGTTACCAGATTTCTCAGATCTCGATTCTCCGCCGATAATATATCCCGAAGAAGTAAAAGCCATTGTTCTCAAATGGTCATCACCCTTACCTCCGAAATTCTTTTCCCATTCAATCTTATTGTCTTTGCTGAGCTTTATTACCCAGTAATCACCCTCTCCAAAATTGGGGCTGGATTTTGGATGAGTAATAGGTGATGAGTAATTAGTAATATCCGAAGAATTCCCTTTTGCAGTCGAATTGGCATTACCCATTACCGATTGCTTATTACTCATATGAAATTCAGAACTCCTCGAATAAACTCCCAGTAACGCTCCTCCATCCGGAGTCGGAATCATCTTTTCAACTTCATCCTGACCTCTTCCGCCTAAGATTATTTCTGAAAGTACTTTTCCATTCTTATCAAGTCTTGTAACCGTTACATCTTTCGATCCAAAGCCATTGGCTGCATTCTGAATATTTCCAGCGACCATAAAACCAAAGTCCGCAGTCTGAATCACAGATCTTGCTTCTTCATCCTGTGGTGTTCCTAAAGTTTTCTGCCACAATTCGTCTCCGAATTCGTTGATTCTAATCAGCCAGATATCAGATCCTCCCTTTGAAGCATCTTTTTTATCTAAACCTTTTCCAGAAAAAGAAGTTCCTGCTAAAAGAAATCCTCCTTCTTGGGTAGCAACAGTTGCCGATAAAAAGTCATGATTCTGTCCTGAAAAATACTTCTCCCAGACTTCTTCTCCCTGTTGATTTAATTTAACTAAATGAAAATCGTAGCCGTTGTTTTGCTGTGAGGTTGCAGATGGAAGATTGGAGGTTGCAGCTTTACCTGCTGCCTGAATACTGCTACCTGTAATAAGATATTGCTGATCTACTGTTGTGGTGACTTGTGAAAGAAAATCCTGAGTAGAGGATTTAATATCTTTCTGCCATACCACATCCTGAGCATATAATATAGCAGTTGTGCATACGAAAAATGCACTCATGTAGAGTTTTTTCATGATTTGCGTTTTTTAATTATTATTTTTTGCTAATTTAATATTTTTTAACACATATCGCAAACGTTTGATATAAATTTGATAAATGCGTCCTTTTTCTGTAAAACTAGATGAATATTACGACAAAACTTGACGTGTAATATTATTACACTTAAAAACTTATAAATTAAAGTTTAGAAAAATAATATAGAACAAGAAAGCATCTATATAAAAACCTAGTTGAAATTTATAATCAATGACGAAACTTTAATCTTTAAATTATTTTACAAACTAGAATAATTCTAAATTAAATAAAAAAGAATGACAAAAACTCTTCGTTGAAAAAGCTTTTTTATAATAATTACAAATACCACACGCATGCGCCATTACAGTAAAAATACTGAGTTTCGGCGAGCAAAAACTCAATAAATTTGGACAACTAAAACTAATAACCATGTCTAACTTAAAAAAACTTTGCAAAACTTCTATGCGGTCTAATCAAGACTAAAATGTCACCATTTTTATTTTTCGATTGTATTATTTTGTCTTCCTAAAATGATAAGAAGGCAAGTTATTGTAACACCAAATTTCAACGAAATGATTATCCAAAAAATCTTCAACGTCGACGATTATTATTACGACGTGTTCATGGCTATCTCAGAATCTCTCACAGGATTTTCCGTGAACGAACTGCAATCTACAGGCTTAGCCGAGACTTATTACACGCATATTCTTCATCAGATAGAAGCTGTAACTTTTACAGAATTTCTGAATATCTCTAAAGATATTCTTGAAAATTCTACTACACAAAACCAACTGAATAACGCTATTTCTTCTGACATTCTTGCCAATCCTGCGACTCAGGATATTGCCAACAGTATTATCACGCTTTGGTACCTTGGAACCTGGGAAGGCGCTTACGTCAACGATTTATCTTATAAAGAAGGATTGGTATGGAACGTAATGCAAGCTCATCCACCTGGAGCAAAACAGCCTGGCTTTAAATCTTGGGGCGTAAAACCTGTAAACAGCAACTCATGAATCAGAAAGAAAAATTACAGCAGAAAAAAGATCTAATCATCGTGGGAACCGGAATTGCCGGATCTCTGATTGCAAAACTTTTAACCGATCATGTTTTTGATACAGAAAAAGGAAAAATGATCCACCGTTCTGAAATGAACAATTCAAAAACATATAAAGAATTATCTATTCTCATGTACGAAGCCGGTTTAGAAGCCGGAATAGAACTGGATTCCGCAACTTCTATGACGACTTACAACGATTACATCCGTAAGTTTTACATGGAAGAAGCCAAAGTTCCGAACTCGCCTTATCCGAATCTGAAACAGGCACCTTCACCCAATGTTTTAGATATGGAACCCATCATTCCGCCGTTTCCTGATAAAAAAGGATATCTGGTTCAGTTTGGTCCGATGCCTTTTGCGAGTGATGCGATAAGAGTTGGAGGCGGCACTACCCTTCACTGGTTGGGAACTACACCGAGAATGCTTCCGAATGACTTTAGATTAAAAGAAAAATACGGCAGAGCAATGGATTGGCCGATTGATTATGAAACTCTAAAGCCTTATTATGAAATGGCTGAGTTTGAAATAGGAGTTTCCGGAAATGTTTCTGCTCAGGAATATCCGATCAAGGAAAGTATGGAAGAATATTATGGTAAAGATTATGTCTTTCCGATGGATGAAATTCCGCAAAGCTATATGGATCAGCAGATTATTAACGGATTAGCAGGAACTTCGGTTCAGTTGAATTTTAAGAATATTCCGTTGATGATGGTTCCTTCGCCTCAGGGAAGAAATTCTACTCCAAATATTGCTTATGGAAAAGCAAAATTAATCAAAGCCAATTCTTCAGATTCAGGATATAAATTATCATTAAATAATATCGAACACGAAGATTACAAAGCACTGGGCGCAGTCTGGAATCCTTACATGGGAGAACGTTGCGAAGGAAATGCTTCATGCGTTCCGATCTGTCCGGTTCAGGCAAAATACAACGCTTTGAAAACCCTGAAAAAAGCACTTTATAAAGTCAATAAAAACGAAAACCTGCAGAGAAATCCTCATATTCAGATTCAGGCGCAGAGTGTTGTTTACAGATTAAGTGTGGATCAGGCTAATCAGGAAAAAATTTCAAAAGTTCATATAAGAAGATACACTTCCAGAGAAAAAACAGATTTTATTGAAGAAGAAATCGACACTACAAATTCAGTTGTTATTCTTGCAGCCAATGCTTTTGAAAATCCTAAAATTCTTTTAAATTCAAAATACACCGTTATCGAAAACGGGCAAAAAGTTGAGAAAACAGTTGCCAACAGAAGTGATCAGGTAGGAAGAAACCTGATGGATCATATGGTTATGCTTACTTGGGGATTATTTCCGGAGCCAGTTTATTCTTACAGAGGTCCAGGTTCTACAACCAACATTTCATCTTTCCGCGACGGAGATTTCAGAAGCGAATTTTCTGCATGGATTTCTCCACTGGATAATTGGGGATGGAGCTGGCCTGCATTTTCACCGGGATCTGATCTTTCAGAATTTTTGGGACAGGGACTTTTCGGCGAAGAATTAAAAGAAGCGTTAACCTACAGACTTTCGAGACAGGTTTTATTTCATTTTGAAATAGAACAGCTTCCGAATCCGAACAACAGAGTTACCATTAATGATCAATATCTTGATGCATTAGGAATTCCGCGTCCTGTTATCAATTATGAATTGAATGAATATGAAATGAGAGCAATGGAACAGGCAAAATTGGCTTCCGATCAGATGTTTGCAAGATTAAATATTGAAGATTTCACAAAATATAACGCGACAGATAATAACACTTTTGTGTACAACAATGTGAGATATTCTTACAACGGAGCCGGTCATATCGTGGGAACTCACAGAATGGGTGACACTCCGGATGATTCTGTAACCAACAGTTATTGCAAATCCTGGGATCACCCGAATTTATATATCGTTGGTGCAGGAAACATGACCACTTTAGGAACTTCAAATCCTACATTAACCTTATCAGCATTCACAATACGTTCGGTAGAATCTATATTGAAGGATCTGGAAACAATTTTAAAATAGAAAGAAATGAGACAAAGACTTATCAATAAAACAGAACCTCAGGAAACTAATATTTCTTCAAGAAGTTCTTTAGCCCAAAATACAATCGAAGCAGAGGCAATTTCGCTTCAGTCATTATTATTTGATTCAACACTAAATAAACAAGACTGGATTGAAGGATTAAAATACCACAGCAAAACGCTCACAAACCTGTTATTAAATAATCAGATTAAAGAATTTAATGATTATTTAAGTTCACAATTTTCCATTAAAATTTCAAATTTAAAACCTTCTGCAGAGCTTTCAAAAGGACAACTTTCTGAAGTAAAAAAAGGATTAACGGAATTAGACTATCGTCCTATTTTACAGGATCTTTTGCAAACAGCAATTTTAATCGAGCATTCTACGATTCCACCTTATCTTACGGCTTTATATTCGATTAAAGACGGAACCAATATTTTGGCATCACAAATTATCAGAAGTGTTGCCGTGGAAGAAATGCTTCACATGATTATGGTTTGTAATGTAATGAATGCTGTGAGTATTCAGCCGTCGGTAAACAGACCTCAGAACTACCCTACTTATCCGATGAAATTGCCGATGAATGTTGATTTTTTTGTTGGTCTGGAAACTTTTTCTACAAACAGTATTGCTACTTTTATCGCCATTGAAAGTCCGAGCAATCCTTTGGTAAAAGCTCCGAAATACACACCTAAAGCAGAAAATTCGGCTTTATATTCCAAAAGTGCAGTTCAGGAAAATAATCTGTGGACGCTGGAAAACATGAAAGATTTTATGATGCAGAATGTTCATACCATTGGTGAATATTATGATGTTTTATTCTTTTACATCGTTGTTTTTCAAATCATTGCTTATTACAAAGCGAACGGAAAGCTTCCGCAAAATTTTGAAGAATTAAACACAGGCGGAATTTTCACCGGAGATCCCGCAAAACAGATTCGTCCGGAACAGTATTATGGAAGTGGCGGAAAACTACATCCTGTAGAAGCTTTGGATGGAGTAATTGCTGTTTTTCAGGAAATTAAAGGACAAGGTGAAGGTGCAGACGATTCTATTTTTGATGTAGATCCTTCGCAGTTTGAAGAAGGTGCAGAATTGGCGCATTATTTCAGATTTAAAGAAGTTTTTCATGAGCATTTTTATCTTGGCGGAGATTACAGACCTTTCACCGATGAAAACGGAATGATGCCTGTAACCACTCCACCTGTAGGAAAAGAATTACCGGTTGACTGGAACGCAGCCTACCCGATGAAGCCCAACCCAAAAATGAGTGATTACCAATCGAATCCGCAATTGTATGCACAGGGAAAAGCATTTAACCAAACCTATAAAAATCTTTTAGACGCCATTCAGGCTGCGGTAGAAGGCAATGCAAAAGAATTGGAAAAATCAATCATGTACATGTACGCTTTGAAAGAACAGGCCATCGGATTGATGAGCCAGCCTTTAAATTCGACTCAAAATGCAGGACCAACTTTTGAATATCCTGCTAATTAAATTTAAAACTAAAACCATCAAAAACTAATAAATCATGTTAAAAAGAAATAAAGAAAGTTTTGGACAGGAAAATCAGTTTTCAAGAGCTGCTGCTCCAAATCAGGATCAAGACCCGAAAGGTTATCTTGCCAATTTAATGAACGGATACTCGAAACTTTTGATTGATGATCCTGTGAGACCTTTTAGTGAAGAAAATCTTCAGGAAATTGCAAATAATGTTGATTATGGTGTTTTGGAAGCACTGAATGGAACTTGGGTAAGTTATAATGCCAATTACAATACAAACATTGGCAGACCTTCTCTGGGAAGCGGAATACATACTACCATTATGCCTTCTCCGGGTACAAATCCGAGTACAATTCCTGGGAAATTCAGCTTTGACACGGAAGAATATATTGAAAAATTAACTTTCGAAATCGTTCCAGGTGGTGTTCGTAACCGTGGTGGTGCAACCGAATTATTTTGTGGTGCCGTAAAATACGACCAAACCATTAAAAGTGTAAATAAAGTAGAAGGAAATCCAGATTTGCAATACGCCGGAATTCATGAAGAAAATGGAATGTATCTTTGGCTAAGTGATGTCTACAATTATGCTGCAACGAAAGAAACCATAGAAAAAGACCGTGGAATTCATGCATTTTCTACCGAAGATTTTGAAAAATACGGATACAAAGGAGAATACAGAAACGAGCCATTGGTCGAAGTAAAAGACGAAAACGGCAATTCTTCATACATTCTTTTGAGCCAGTTGAAAGAAGGTCAAAAATATTACGAAATTATTCCTGCACAGGAAATTAAACCAATGGATGGAATCACGGGGCCTTATTTTATCCCTGACTACTCTATCTCAAGAAGTGGCGTTATTCCACACGGAAGCACAATTACTGTGTTGGGAGATATTACCCCTGAAAGTGTCGATAAGAAAATATATTATCTTAGAAAAGGTACCCCAAAATTTCCTACTGGTATTGCAACTTGGGATCCACCTCATCTTGCGATTTCCCCTACCATGGGAGGAGGAGGAGGTCCTATTAATCTTGACGAACCAGCTCCGGCTTGGGTTCATGAAACATTAAACGATGAAAATGATCCCGGTTCAAATAAAATCTATACGCAGAGAATATTGGCAGACGAGCTATACCCTTATTGTGTAAGACCCGACATGCGATTAAGAGATACATTGAGCGGACAAACTGTTGCCAATTATGTCCTAATCCAAATGTCATCAAAAATGCCAACCGGTGCACAAGGTGGAATTTTAAATGTTCCTTTTGTTAATCGTTTTGTACCAACTGTAGAAATAGAATTTAACTTGTGGATTGAAACCGTGATTGAAGATGGAAAAGAAATTCTTCAGCTACAATACGAGCAAATTATATTTTTCGAATTTGATTTTGGAAATGATGGCGGTACAACAAGCTGGCCACACATTCAGGTAAATACACTTCGAAAAATTGAGGACATTCCTGCTGATCAGAGAAAAGTAATTGAAGAGCAGTTCTTCAACGCTCCTTCTGCAATGAGTATGACAACACCTGCTTCAATTACCGAGCGTGTTGTAAATCCTCCATCAGGTTGCCCTTATCACAAAAGTTAGAATAAACATTTCAGTAAATTAAAATTAGGTAAATAAACATTTCAATATTGAAATGTTTATTTTTTTATGGTTTTAAACAAAAAACTTATTTAAACTTTTATTAAACCACAAAAGAGGCAAAAGATTTAGATATTTCTATTTAAAGTTAATAGCTATAAAGAAAAAAAGCACACAAAGCCTTTAAAAATCTTTGATTTTTTGTTCTTTTGAGAACTTTGATTATCTAATAATAGCTTTATAATTGTCTTTTGTTTCTTTTGTGGTTAAAAATTAAAATTAGTTTAAATAGACTTAAAATTAAAGGCAATTTAGCACCTCCAAAATATTTTCATAAATGAAATTTAATTCTTCTGAACTGATACAATAAGGCGGAACTAAATACATCACATTTCCTAACGGACGCATGACAATTCCCCGAGACAGAAATTCATCATACAGCTTTTTCCCGATCTCATTAAAATAAGAGGTTTTATGATCGTTTTTAATTTCCCAGGCTAAAATAGTTCCGGTTTGTCGTACGTTTTCAACTTTCGGATGTTCTCTTAAAACTTTTGAAAAATTAAAATGTTGCTCCGAAATTCGCTTGATATTTTGTTGAGTTTCGTCATTCAATAAAAGTTCCATACTTGCTAAAGCGGCAGTACAAGCTAACGGATTTGCTGTAAAAGAATGCCCATGAAACAACGTTTTATATTTATCATCAGACAAAAATGCTTCAAAAATTTCATTAGTAGATGTTGTAATTCCCATTGGCATCGTGCCTCCCGTCAAACCTTTAGAAAAACACATTATATCCGGCTTTTCTGAAAGATAATTAGATGCAAACAATTTTCCTGTTCGTCCGAAACCTGTGAAAACCTCATCCTGGATCATCAATATCTCATTTGCTCTGCAGAATTTCATTAAGTTATCCAAATCTTCAGCATTGTACATCAACATTCCTGCAGCTCCCTGAATGAGGGGTTCGTAAATGAAGCAAACGACTTCATCTTGATACGCTGAAATCTGAACTTTGAGATCTTCAATATTTTCAGAAGTAGGAGTATCAATAAAAATGACTTCAAATAACATTTCTCCGAAAGGTTTTGTCCAAACACTTCTTCCGCTCACCGACATTGCCCCGAAAGTATCGCCATGATAAGCGTTTTTAAATGCTAAAATTTTTGTCTTTTCTTTTCCCTGATTGTATGCATGCTGAATACACATTTTCAAAGCGACTTCCACCGCAGTCGAGCCATTATCAGAATAGAAAACTTTCTGCTGATTTTGAGGAAGAAGTTTTAGTAAATTTTCAGAAAGCTGTATTGCTGGCTCATGAGTAAAACCCGCAAAAATAACCTGCTCTAAAGTATGTAACTGTTCAGAAACTCGTTGTGCAATGTAAGGATGCGCATGACCGTGAAGCGTCACCCACCATGAAGAAACGGCGTCAATGTATTTATTTCCTTTATCATCAAAAAGGTAAACTCCTTTTCCTTTAACGATCGGAATAGCATCATCTGCAGTTTTCATTTGCGTGTAAGGATGCCAATTGACGGCTCTGTCTCGCTCTTGTAAATTCATAGATTATAGAAGTTAGAGATTAGAAACTAGAAGTTAGCTTTCCAGGTTTCAAATTGATCCATTACTTTTTCAGATTGTCTTTTCATCGGTTTCAATCCTAAAGTCTGCAACATTTGCATATCTTCCGTAACTCCCGGATTTGGAGTTACCAATAAAGTTTCTCTTTCCCCTGTAAAAATTGAGTTTGCTCCTGCCATAAAACACCATCCTTGTTCAAATTCTGTCATTTCAATTCTTCCTGCGCTTAAACGAACCATTGACGAAGGCATTACAATTCTTGCGGTAGCAATCATTCTTACCATTTCCCAAGTATCAGTTTTTTCGTTATTTTCAAGAGGAGTTCCCGCAACTCTTGCCAAAGCATTGATTGGAACAGATTCAGGATGTTTTGGCATCGTTGATAATGTCAACAACATTGAAATTCTATCTGCATGCGTTTCACCTAAGCCGATAATTCCACCCGAACAAACTGTAATTCCAGCTTTTCTCACGTTGTTGATGGTATTAATTCTATTATCAAAAGTTCTTGTGGAAATAATTTCTTCATAATATTGCTCTGAAGTGTCCAAATTGTGATTATAAGCATACAAACCGGCCTGCTCAAGACGAACTGCTTGTTCTTCTGTCAACATTCCGAGCGTACAGCAAACCTCTAATCCGAGTTCATTTACACCTTTTACCATGTCGATAACGCGATCGAAATCACGATTATTTCGTACTTCTCTCCACGCTGCAGCCATACAGAAACGGGAAGAACCGTTATCTTTTGCTTTTTGAGCATGTTCGATTACTTTTTCAGTTGGCAATAAAGCCTGAACTTTAATATTGGTGTGATAACGTGCAGCCTGTCCGCAATACGAACAATCTTCTACGCAACCGCCTGTTTTTATAGATAAAAGAGTTGACATCTGTACCTCTTCCGGATTGTGCCATTCTCTGTGAACGGTTGCTGCTTTATAAATCAATTCAAGGAGTGGAAGATTGTAGATTTCTTCGATTTCTTCTTTCGTCCAATTATTTCTCAATTTTGTTTTATCTGTCATATTTTTTCTAATTGTTTTGTAATACGTTCTATATTTTCTTTTGTTATTTTTTCTAAATCAGGAATTCTTATAATTTTGGTTTCCTTCTGAATATTTTTACAGATTATTCTTTCTGTATCTGCAGGGAAACTTCCATTTAAAATCAGATATTCCAACTTGATATTTTTTTGCTCTAAAGCCATCAGTGATAATAAAGTATGGTTGATGCACCCTAAATAATTTCTCACAACCAACGCAACAGGAAGGTTTAGTTTTTCAATTAAATCAATAATGAATTCATCATCAGAAATTGGAACCATCAATCCTCCCGCTCCTTCTACAATTAAATTATTTTGAGTTTCAGGAAGTTTAAAATCTTTAGTGTTAATTAAAATTCCTTCTTCCAAAGCCGACTGATGAGGTGACGCCGCGAGTTTCAATCGATATCTTTCAGGATGAATGACCACATTTTCACCGACCCATTCTTTAATTTTCATACTGTCTGAAAAATGTAGATCACCAGACTGAATAGGTTTCCAATAATCGGCTTTAAAATATTTTGTTAGAATTGATGAACAAACAGTTTTTCCTATTTCGGTTCCGATGCCTGTAACGAAAAGTTTTTTTTGTTCTAAATTTTGTATTTCTAATTTTTCTTTTTTTATATCCATATTATTATCCATCTAGTTTGTCATTCTGTAAGAACCTCAACTATTGGAAATAAATTCTTTGCTTAGATCCTTCGGAATGACAAAAGTGATGTTGTTTTTTACATTAAATAAAATCCTTAATAATCTTAGTCAGACCAATAATTTCTTCTTCCGTATTGAAGCTGTGAAGGCAGATTCTCAGTCTTTCTGTTCCTTGTTTTACAGTCGGACTAAAAACAGCATAGGTTAAAAAAACCTCATGCAATAAAGTTTCCTGCAGATCTTTTAACCGATGATTATCCGAAACTAAAACTGCCTGAATCGGACTATTTTCCGAAGACGGTGTTTTTATATCTTGTCGATGAAAAATTTTAATGTTTTTCTGTAAACTGGAAGATAAATTGGAATTTATTTTTAAAAATTCATATCCGCTTTTTATACTTCTCCATTGAATATCCTGAGCGGCGGTAGTGTAAATAAATGGTGATGCAAAATTCACAAGATAAGACTTGATAACCTCATCACATAAAATTGCTGCACCATGTGAACCAAGCGATTTTCCGTAAGTAATGACCGTTGCCAAAACCATCGTTTGCAATTGGTATTTTTCAACCAAACCATTTCCAAAAACACCAAAAGCATGAGCTTCATCTACAATCAAAAAAGCATTGTATTTTTTAACAGTTTCTGCAATCTCCTCAATCGGGGCAAAATCTCCGTCCATCGAGTAGAGACTTTCTATCGCAACGTAGCAATTCCCGTTTTGCTTTTTTAAAATCCTTTCTAAATCAACAACATCATTATGCTTAAATTTCAGTTTTCTCGCATGAGACATTTTACAGGCATCATGTACGGAACGGTGAATTTTTTCATCAACAATAATCGTATCATGACGGTTCGGAAGTGTAGAAAACACAGCTAAATTAGCTTTGTATCCGGAAGAAAAAAGCAATGCAGATTCGTTTTGATGCTCTTTTGAAATAAAGCTTTCTGTTTCGATAACTTCCTTACTGTTTCCGCTTATCAATCTCGAACCGGTACTTCCTGAAAGCAAATGAGGATTTTCATTAATCTGTTTTAACAATAAATTTCGTAACTCTTCATTTCTTGCCAATCCCAAATAATCGTTAGAATAAAAATCGACACCTTCAGATTTGGGTTTTAATATTCTTAAAGTGTGATCTGCTTTTCTTTTATCCAGAGCCTCCTGAAAAGAATGAAGATGATTAAGCATAATCAGGTTTCATCACTTCCTCAGTTATTGCATTAACCCAATGAATATGTAAATCTTTTTCAATTTCTATAATTTTTTCTGCGTGTGGTTTCCAGTTCTCAGAAAATTCATCCAATTGATGGATCATTTCTTCCAAATGTCCCTCTTCTTCCAATATAATAGATTTCACCATCACTTTTGAATTGGTTTTGGTAAGAACTTCCTGATATACGGGATATAATTCATCGGCACGAACTTCAATTGCATACGTCACGAAAAGATAAGCCGCATATTTTAATTCTTCTTTTGTCAAATCGAAATGAGCATGAAGATACTTACACGCTTTAACATCCAGAGCATGAAGATATTGTCGTGTTGCAATCGGTGCTAAAAGCTCATTGCCTTCATAGGTTTTACACCATTCAGCATTGATTTTTCCAATCTGCTTTTTGAGATAATATGCATGACGATGCTCTTCACAAGCATGCTTCAACTGTATTAAACTTACTTTTGTAGGATGTTCGCAAGCAGAAATTTTTCTAGCTCCCGCATTCTCCATAAAAGACAGCGTATTGAGCCATTTTGAATGAGCTTTATTATCACTTACGATCTTATCAATAAGATTATAAAATTCCATTACTATTTATTTTGTGCCAAAAGTAGTATATTGCCGGATGGTTAAGTTGTACCAGTTTCAACATTATGAGTAGTCCGGTTGAGTTTCCTTATGAGAGTTTTATTTTAATTAATAGAAATTCAGAGATTTCTATTTATATGCAGATCTCCAATCAATTAATTAATGCAATACAAAGAGGCGTTCTTCCCTTTGGCATAAAACTTCCGGGAACAAGGGCTTTGAGCATTATTTTGAATGTTCACAGAAATACCATTGTTGCTGCTTATGACGAATTGTTTGCACAAGGTTGGGTAGAAAGTCTCCCTAATAAAGGAACTTTTGTAATTGGAAAAAATCAGGAAAAACCATTTCAAATTCAAGATTTCGAAAAAAATAATCTTGAACATTATCCCAAATCTACAGGTTTTTCTTTTAAAACTTCAAACATTTTAGATAATCCGTTTGAGTATTCTGATTGTGAATATATTTTCAACGATGGCGTTCCTGATATCCGTTTAACGCAAATCGATCATCATTCAAGAATTTACAGTTCCATTTTAAAAAGAAAAGCCCATAAAATAGGACAATACAATCAGGATGGAAGTGAATTTTTCAAAAAAAATCTTTCGCAGTTTTTAAATCTGTCAAGAGGTTTACCAATTTCAAAAAACAACCTTTTGATCACGCGCAGTACGGAAATGAGTATTTATATTGTTTCTGAAATTTTACTTTCTGCAGGAGATGTTGTTTTGGTCGGAGAATTAAGTTATTTCTCAGTCAACATGATCTTTCAAAAAGCAGGAGTAAAAATTCAACCCATTTCGATTGATGACGAAGGAATTAATGTGGAAGAAGTAAGAGAAGCCTGTAAAAAGCAGAAAATAAGAATGCTTTATCTAACGCCGCATCACCACTATCCTACTACGGTCACCTTGAGTGCAAAACGAAGGTTGGAGTTGCTCAATCTTGCGAATGAATTTAGCTTTATCATTTTAGAAGATGATTACGATTATGATTTCCATTATGATAAAAGCCCCATTCTTCCTTTAGCAAGTGCAGATACCAACGGAATGGTTATTTATATCGGATCATTTGGAAAATCTCTAGTTCCCGGTTTCCGAACAGGATTTATTGTAGCTCCTGAAAATCTAATGATTGAAATGCGAAAATATTTGGGGATTATAGACCGACAGGGCGACGTTCTGATGGAACACGTTTTAGGAGAAATGATCGCTGAAGGAGAAATCAACCGATATTTAAAAAAATCATTAAAAACTTATCAGGAAAGAAGAAATTATTTCGTTTTTCTTTTAGACAAAAATTTAGGAGATTATATTGATTTTCAAAAACCTTCCGGAGGTTTGGCGGTGTGGATGAAGTGGAAAATCCCTGTAAATCTAATGCAGCTCAGTAGAAACTGTGCCCAAAACAATCTTTTCATTCCTAAAACCCTGCTTTATCAGAACAAAAATCTTACAGCAATGCGATTGGGTTTTGGAAATTTAAATCTGACAGAAATGGATAAAAGCATTGAAATTTTATCTGAAAACATCAAATTATTATCTTGATTTAAAAAAAAAATAAGAATCTTTTTTACCGCAAAAACATCAAAAGAAATGATTAAAAAAAAGAGAAATTCAAAAGCTTACAAAGCAACAAACCTAATACTCATTTTCTTTAAAAATATTTCAAAAAAAAACCTTGTCAAGGTTAATAAATATGCGAATTATTAACCTTGACAAGGTTTAGCTTACAATAGATAAAAAAATCAGCGAAAAATTATTTGCAGAATGTTAAAATTCAGATTGAAGAACCTTTAATAATTCTACTTGCTGATTGACATCATTTTTGCTGCTTATTAAATTATAATTCGCCTGAAGCCAATTATTTCTTACCACAAAAAATGTATAAGCATCCATTAAACCTTCTTTATATTTTTCTTCAGATTTCTGAAAAGACAGTTTTTGATTTTCGAAATTCAGTTCCAAAAGGCTGTATTTTTCCTGGGCATTCAGAAACTGAGCTTTTATGGAATTGATCGATTTTGTTAAATCATTAATGATTAAATCTTTGCTGTAGTTGGAATTAATCACATTCAATTTTGCTATTTCTACATTATTTTTGATCTGAAATTTATTAAAAATCGGAATATTTAAGCCAAAAGAAATCGACTGGTTTTTATTCTGACTAAACTGATCAGAAAAACTGGTATTGGAAAGAGCATTGCTACCTAAAGATTTATTGTAAAAAGTAGACCAGCTGTAGTTTCCCGTCAATGTTGGAAGATAGTAAGATTTTTCAATATCAATATTTTTTTCCTGCGCCTTGATTTCCGCAATTACGGTTTTATAAGCAGGATTATTTTCTATTAATTTACTGGTAAAATCAGCAGTGTTAAAATCTTCCTGAACTAAAGATTCATTATCATTCATCACAAAATCTATAGAATCCTGTGTAATATTCAGTGCATTCAGAAGGTTTATTTTTGCCAGATCACGTTGGTTTTTTGCCGAAACCCACTGTTCCTGCAAAGTTCCTAAGTTGGCTTTAATATCATAAATATCACTTTTTGAACGGCTTCCTATTTCCACTTCTTTTTCAGTGCGTTTGATCTGTTCTTCAATCCCAGCAATCTGTGTTTCTAAAACCTCCAACCAGCTTTTACTGTTCTGATACGTGAAAAAATTCTGAATTACATTAAGTTTTACTTCATTCTGAGCTTGTTTAAGCTTATATGTACTAGCATTTTTATTGAGTTTCGACAATGAAATATTCAAATAATTTCTCCAGTTAAACAATTCAATATTTGCCTGAGCAATCACCTGATCGTATTGTGTATTAAGTGTTTCCCTCTGATTACTCGACTGATTGATTGACGAACCCAAACTGTAGCTGTGATTTACACCCGCATTGACAGACGGGAGCAACATCCCTTTTGACGCTGCGATCTGTCGGTCATTTTTCTGGATATTAACGGTTGCCTGTTTTACCAACGGATGATTTGTCGAAGCATGATCGAGACATTCTTTGAGCGTCCAACTTTGCTGAGCTGGAAAAAGATTGATGATGAATATGAAGACTAGTTTTTTCATTATAGAAAATTTTTGGATGGAAGATGAATGATGGAAGCTGGAAGTTAATGTTAGGCTCTCAAAAACACCAAGCCTCCATCATCTAACTTCCAACATTATTCGTATTTCAGATATTTTACAAGATTCACTTTTGTAGCTTGATATGCTTTAATACTTACCACTGCGAAAGTTAAAATCAATAATAAAATCATACTTAGAAGGAATGGTAAAACTGGCATATCAATTCGGTAGGCGAAATCTTTCAGCCACTCATTCATCAGATAATAACTGATTGGAATGCTTATCAGAACAGCAATTAAGGTAATCCAAAGGAATTGTTTCGTTAATCCTACGATCAAAGTTCCGTCTGATGCACCTAAAGTTTTTTTGATTGCGACATCTTTTAGTTTTTGCTCAATCATTAATGATGACAAAGCGAATAATCCAAGTAAAGCCACCATTAAAACCATTGCATTCAGGATCGTGAAAAGCGTCTGTTGTTTCTGATACGTTTCAAAAGTTTTAGCAAATTGTTTATCTATAAAATAAGAGCTGAATGGATATCCTGGTTCTGCATTATCTTTCCAATACGTTTTCAGTCTTTTTACAGTTCCGTCAATATCGTCTGCTTTCAATTTTAATTGAATATTGTTTACATTATATCTTTTCCAGGTAGTTTCTCTGTAATGAAAAAATATCATGGGCTCTACTTCGCTCTTCAAACTTCTGATGTTGAAATCTTTTGTAATTCCTACAATATGATAAGGTTTATTATCAAATCCCGGTCTGACTTCTCTTTTCATTGCCTGTTCATCTGTCCAGCCAAATTTTCTTAGAAAAGCTTCATTTACCAAGGCATTATTAATTGTATCTGATGATAATTTGGGGTCCAGCCAACGTCCTTTAAGCAATTTAACGCCCATAAACTGAAGATAATTATGATCCATAGAGCCATGACGAGCCTGAATACTAGTATTCAAATAATCCATATTTGAACTACTCTGATTATTGGTTCCGGGAGGCGCTTCTGAAAATGAAACACTTTCCACACCGGGAATCTTTGCCATTTCCGTTCTCAGTCTTTCATATTTAAGCCAAGGTTCTCCGTTGTCTTCATTAAAATTAATTTGAAAAATTTGTTTTCCACTAAAACCTAAATCTTTATCCATCATATGTTTCACCTGCTGATTAACAATCAATCCACCGATAATGAAAAAAGAAGAAATAATAAGTTGCAGAGTCAGGATTCCGTTTCTCAACCAAACCCCGTTTTTACTTCTGGCGAAATTTCCTTTTAAGGTTTCTATCGCTTTGAAATTAGATAAATACAAAGCAGGAATAAGTCCGGAAACAACCGTAACCAAAGCTACCATCGCAAACGAATAGAAGTAAATGCGCCAATCGCTCATCACAATTTCTTTGTTATAAAACTTGTTGAGACTTGGCAAAAGAAGCTCTGTTAAAGCCAAAGACAGAAGATACGAAGCAAAACAGATTAAAAAAGTTTCCATCAGAAACTGAACTACAAGACTAAATTTTGTACTTCCAATTGCTTTTCTTACCCCAATTTCTTTTGCTCTTTGAGAAGCTTGTGCTGTTTTTAGGTTAATAAAATTGATGGCTGATAAAATGACAATCAGAACTGAAAGTGTAAACAGAATCATTAATGATTTAAAATCCGGTTTCCCAAACCAAGTAGATTCTGAATGCAGTTTTATTTTATCTAGCGGCGTAAGCAATGAATCAGTTGGTCCATACGTATCAATAAATTGCTGAGGTGTTACTCCTGCACCTTTAGAATTTATTTTTGCACGCAACATAATGATATCGAGAAATTTTTTCTCAAAACTTCTTGGGTCTGCTCCTTTTTCCAACAAGAAAAAGCATCCATAATTAAAATTGCCCCAAGCTTCTTTATCGTTTTTCAGTTGTTCCGCTGGTTTGAAAATAAAATCCGGTTTTATCTGGCTGTTTCCTTTCGGTAACTCATAAACCGCTGTAACGATGTAATCTGTTTTATTAATTTTAATCGTTTCGCCCGCAACTTCAGTTTTACCAAAAAGATTTTTTGCCACAACATTAGAAATAGCAATATTGTTATCATTTTTAAAGACATCCTTATAGCTTCCAGCCACCAATTTGAATGGAAACAGGTTGAAAAAATTCTCCGACGCAGCAAGCCCACCTTCCTGATAAGCTGTCTTGTTTTTTGTGGTCATCTTATAAGCGATATCAGAACCACTCATCAAAACATAATCCTGAACTTCAGAGATTCGCTTCAATGCATTTTCAGCTAAGGGAATAGAAATAGCACCCCCATAAATATTATCTTTTTTGTAATACGTCTGAAAATAATAAATATCATCCTTCTTAGGATTCCATTTTTCGAAAGATTCTTCATCATTCCAATGCATTAGAATGAGCATAAATCCGGTAAGACCAATCGTCAATCCAAACAAATTGATTATTGTGGAAAGCCAATTCCTTTTATAATTGATGAAGGCAATTTTGAGCCAGTTTTGTAGCATAATTGTTGATTTTGGGTTGATTGTTGTTAGTTGATTGTTGTTAGTTTTGAGAATTCCCATCAACTAACACCCGACAACTATCAACTAAAGTTTTTACGCGAAGTTTTTAGCATCTGCTTTTTCGAAAACATCTTTTCTTTGGGAAGAATGTTCTTCAGAGAAAATCTCACCGTCTTTCATATTCACGATTCTGGATGCATAACCTGCGTCGTAAGAAGAATGCGTTACCATCGCAATTGTAGAGCCTTCTCTGTGAAGTTCTGCTAAAAGATTCATCACTTCATTTCCGTTAGAACTGTCTAGATTTCCTGTTGGTTCATCGGCAAGAATCAGTTTTGGTTTTGTAACCAAAGCTCTCGCAACGGCAGCTCTTTGTTGCTGACCTCCTGAAAGTTGCTGTGGATAATGTTTTGCTCTGTGCGCAATGTTAATTTTCTCCATAATTTCTTCCACTCGTTTTTTTCTTTCTGAAGAAGAAACTCCATTGTAAATTAAAGGCAATTCTATATTTTCATAAACCGTTAATTCATCAATCAGATTAAAATTCTGGAAGATAAACCCGATATTTTTCTTTCTGATTTCTGATTTTTTCTTTTCAGAAGTTCCTATTGTTTCAGTAGATTCAAACTGATAAGAACCGGAAGAAGCACTGTCTAATAAGCCAAGAATATTAAGAAAAGTAGATTTTCCACAACCAGAAGGTCCCATTATCGCTACAAATTCACCTTCTTTGATTTGCAGGCTTACATTATTAAGCGCATTGGTTTGTACGTCTTCGGTTTTATATACTTTTGAAAGGTTTTGAATATTTATCATTTTTATGTTGTTTAAATTATTATTCCGAATTTTTTATTTTTAAAGTCAATTACAATTGTTTTATCTAAAAAGAATACATTTCCGATGATTCCGTCAATTCCTTGCTGTTCGAGGGAAAAATAATCTTCATCCGTAAACCAGAATTCTTTGGTGTTGAAAGATGATTTCCCAATAATAATTTCTTTATTTGTTTCTATCGCTTTCACGATTAATGGATTATTAAAATTCCTGATATTAAAGTTTTCAGTAACCTTAGACGAATCAATTAAATTTTGAAAATTCTTTTTGTAAGAAACAATCGGAAAAATACTTGCCCCATTATCGTATTGAAAATGATAAACTTTACCATCAATCTTTAAAGGAATAATTGGTTTATTATTAATGATTTTTATGTTAACAAAGTCAATATTTTTAGAGGATTTCAGCTTATCACTTACCATTGCTTTTTTGTTTGGAAAGTCAATAATTAAATATTTATTTTGAAACAAATCTGCTCCTACAACACCACAAGCTTCTTCCTGATCGAAATTCAAAAGTCCGTGAAGTTTGTAATTTTCTACTTTTAATTTTCCGACACTGAAATTCTGATTATCAACGGTGAAAACTTTATGACCTGCTGCTTCTATAGGCTGATCTATTTTCTTCTTTTTAATCAATTCTGTTTTTTCAAAACATTTATCATAGATTAAAGTCATATTTGCACCTAAATCAAATTGAAACCGATACATTTTGTTCTCAATAGTAAAAGGTACACTCATCGCTATTTTGTCAACCATTTTTCCATTGATTGAGTCTTTCTCCCATTTAAAATCAATACTTTGCCCTTTAAAAACAGTGAATGTAAAAAAACTGAGAATAAAGGTAAATATGAGCAATATAAATTTCAACATTATTTTAGGTATTTATTAAATAGTATTTCACTACTCTTTTGTTTTAAACTTTATTACAGTTTGCTTTAAAGGATATCCTTCCTCCGACTTAAATTTATTATCTGTCAATACAAACTCATATTCTGTATTAGGTTTCATATCTGTCAAAAGCTTTATTCCTTTATGGTTATTCACAAAACCTTCATTTTTTGTCAAAGGAAAATGCTCTCTTCCTGCACTTCCCAAGTTAATAGAAGATCCTTCTGCCATTTCTCTGTCGAAATTGACGATGATCTCTTTAATCGAAGGATCTACATCATTTCTGTTCCAGATATCTGGATAAATAGACAGTACTTTAGGCTGATTTTTTTCATACTCATTCATAAAGGTTTTAAATTTTGGAGCTAATTGATCATAGAAAGAAATAATCTCAGGATAAAAACTTTCTAGTGTCGGATATTGTTTTCTGTTGTTATCATATTTACCTAACAATTCCACCAAATCTTTTATCCATAAAAATTTTCTTTTTTCCTGAATGGAAATTTCTTCATTGATCTCTTTTTGGGAATATTTATTATCCATCATATAACGAACGACAGAAGCTCTTACCAAACTTTCATTAATCATGATTTCCCAATTGGTATATGCTTGAGATTCCATGTCTTCTTTCACCAATTCATAAATAATCTTGGTCGAATTTTCTAATTTAGACTTGTTATCGTCCATCTCCAAAATATAATTGATAAACGAATGGTTGAACTCATGAATCAGTAAAGGCTGAAACTCGTTTTTATCAAATCTTGCATTTCCATCCTTATCAAAAGACGACATTCCAACTACTGCATTTACAGTTTCTTTTTGTTTTTCGGGATGAGTTTTAATTCCATAATTTCCACCACCATTTCCGTAGCCTAGAATAATTTTGTAATCTTCATTGGCTTTTTTACCATAAAATTTAGAATACCAACCTTGATTAAAATCAGACAAAATAGTTGTTTGATATTCGTCTTCTGCTTTTTTATAATCTCCCGAATGGTTATCAAAAAACTGCTGAAAATTTGTGGTTTTGTAAAATTGATTTAACAAAAGAACAAATTGCTTTTTATCTACTTTTTCCCATCTTTTATCCAATAAATTTACTTTTTCTTTTATCTGGCTGAATTTTCCATTTTTAAAAGATAAATGAAGTGCCATCGACATCACGGCATCTCTTCCCAAACCGTTTTTGTTTCTGTTTTGCTTAATAAACTCAACAATTCCTGAGTTTTTATAAGCATCAAAATAAGTATTGATATCCGCCACATATTTTTTATTGTAATCTTGACTATATTCTTCAGCCCCTGCCAATCGAAAAACAGTACTTACAATTTCCACTCTTTCATCTACTTTAGGAGTTAATTTTTCCTGCGAAAAGTTTAAAATTGAAATTAAAAGAATAATTAACGTCCAAAGTTTTTTAATCCAAATCATGTTTATTTTATTTTTTTATATCTAATATTTCGTATTTCTTCAATTCAGAATAATCTGAAGTAATCACGGTTTCCCCAGCTTTCAATCCTGAAACAACTTCGTAATACATTGGGTTTTCTCTTCCCAAACTGATATCTCGTTTTTCAGCTTTATTATTTTTCAGAACGAAAATCCATTTTCCATTGGTGTCTTTATAAAAATTCCCTTTCGGAATCATCATGCTTTGTGTATCAGCAGAAAGTTTAAGCTTCACTCCGAAAGTCATCCCAATTTTTAAATTCTCAATTTTTGCATCGATAAAATTTAGTTCCACAGAAAACTGTCCGTCTTTTACTTCTGGAAGAATTTTTGAGATAATCACTTCATACTGTTTAGCATTGCTTTCCAGACTTCCTTTGATACCGACTTGAAGTTTGTTGATATAATATTCATCTACTTTTGCAATTAGTTTGTAACCGCCCATCAAATCTATTTTCCCGATGCTTTCACCGGTTGTCAAATTTTGTCCAAGCGAAATATTAAATGAAGATAACCTTCCGGAAACCGGCGCCATAATTAGGAAATTATTTTTATTAGAGCGCAAAATATCCAAACTTTTTTCCATTTGATCGATCGAGTTATTAATGGCTGCAAACTGAGAGTTTCTGGATGTTTTTTCATTGGCACTCCCTTTTTCCACAATTTGCTTTCTTTGTTTTTGATAATTAAGATTTTGGGAAGCCATATCATAATCGGTTTTCTTTCCGATTTCTGCATCGTACAATCTTTTCTGAAGATTATAAGCCTGCAAAGCTGTATTGTAATCATTCTGAGACTGCAATAATTCTTTATCCTGATTGAATTCCTGATTTTTCAATTCTAAAAGTGAACTTCTCATTTGGCTGATCTGCTGCATAATTCCGGTTTCCTGATTCAAATAATTGAATTCTGTATTCGGATTGTAAACTCTCACAATAGGCTCTCCTTTTGTTAGCATTTGTCCGTCTTCTGCAAAAATTTCTTTTACAGCGCCACCTTCCAAAACATTCACAAGAGAAGAGTTGAGAGATTGCGTTTGTGCTGTTACCATCAACATATCTTCGAATTTTCCTTTCGTTACCACATCAGTTTGAATATCTTCTAACTTTACATTAAATGTTTTTTTCTGATTGAGAAAATACCATCCAAAAACCAAAACTGCCAAAGCAGAAACCGTGATGATTAATATTAATTTTAGTTTAGACTTCTTTTTTACTATTTTCGTATCCATATTTGAGATAACTATTTTACTTACAGATAATTAGTCAATTCAAATGCCAGAGATTTATAATCTTATAACTCTTTGATAATGTGATTAAATATATTTTAATTAATTTTAAAACTGTTCATTATCGGACACTTTTTGTGCGAAAACGGACAAATTTAGTCGATGGTTGTCAGTGATTAGTTGATTGTTTTTAAAATCTGTTCCAAATCTTAAGCAATTGAATAACTATTAACTAATAACTATCAACCGACAACCAAATAAAAAAAATGCGAAAAAAAGAAGCTCATATTTTAATTGTGGATGATGACGAAGATATTTTGTTTTCGGCAAAAGTGTGGCTGAAGAAATTTTTCACGGAAGTGAGCTGTCTCAGTCAGCCAAAAAATATTTTGAAGTTTTTAACCGAGCAACAGGTTGATGCAGTTCTTCTTGACATGAATTTCAGGAAAGGTTTTGAAAGCGGAAAAGACGGTTTGTATTGGATGCAGGAAATTAAAACCTTAGAACCGCAACTTCCAATCATTCTCATGACCGCTTATGGTGAAGTAGAATTGGCAGTTGAAGCTTTGAAAAACGGTGCTTCTGATTTTATTTTAAAACCCTGGAATAATGAAAAGTTGTTCGCTTCCGTTAATCTCGCTGTCGATATTTCCCGAAAAAATAAAAAGCTCAATCAATGGGAAAATGTGAGCATCAAAACCAATCAATATCAACTGGATACGCAATCTTTTGCAATGCAGGAAGTGATGAATCAAATCACAAGAGTTGCGCCGACTGATGCTAATATTTTACTTTTAGGAGAAAACGGAACCGGAAAATACGTTCTTGCAGAACATATCCACGAATTGTCTGAAAGAAAAAATCAGCCTTTCGTACACATCGATTTAGGAAGCCTTTCAGAAAGTTTGTTTGAAGCTGAATTGTTTGGGTACAAAAAAGGAGCGTTTACAGATGCCAATCAGGATTATTCCGGAAAGATTGAAAATGCTCAAAACGGAACCGTTTTTCTTGATGAAATTGGAAATCTTCCGCTTCATCTTCAAACCAAATTATTAAGTTTGATTCAGAACCGGAAATTGTCAAGAATCGGCGAAAATAAAGAGAGATTACTGGACGTAAGATTTATTTTTGCAACGAACGAAAATCTTAAAAAAGCAGTTTCAGAAAACAGATTCAGGAAGGATTTGTATTACAGAATTAATACTGTTGAATTGCAAATTCCGAGTCTGAGAGATCGATTGGAAGATATTCCGACTTTAGCCAATTATTTTTTAGATAAATATAAACAGAAATATCACAAACCAGATTTAACTTTAAATGAATCTTTGATTAACGAATTAATCACTTATTCCTGGCCTGGAAACATTCGTGAACTCGACCATTGCATAGAGCGAAGCGTGATTCTTTCTAATGAGAAAAATCTGAAATTGTTGATGCCTCAAGATGAAGAATCAGAAAAAACAATCGTCAATCTCAACATCGAAGAAATGGAAGGAATTCTGATTAAAAAAGCATTAAAAAAGCACCGTGGAAATATCTCTCTTGCTGCAGAAGATCTAGGGTTATCGAGAGCAGCGTTGTATAGACGAATGGAAAAATTTGAGTTGTGATTTGGTTATTAGTTGATCGTTCTTGGTTGATAGAATTAAAACACGTTGACTTCGATCAGTTTGACCACTCTAATGTTATTTTGAAAGTTCTGAAGGAATGATTTAATAAAGGATAGAATAAAATCCTATCAATGAACGTTGAAAAAACAATGAAAAAACAACAGTTTTTTTGGTTATTATTTATTCTGCTTGCAATTGTCAGCGGAATTTTTGCCTTTGATTTTTATTCGCAAAACAGGTGGATTAATTGCGTCCTGTTTTCCACAATAAGTTTGGTTTGTATTTTTTTGGCACAGACTTCGGCTTTGTCTTATATTCAGAAAACAGAAAAGTTGCTTTTAGCCATTCAGAAAAAAGATTTTTCATTATTTCCTGAAACCGACGAAAACAGTTTGGTTGAAAATGCCGTAAAACTTTATTATCAAAGCAAAGAAGAACATCTTTCTCATTCTTCTTACAAGCTTTTGTATGAGGAAATATTGAATCAATTGGAAATCGGTTTAATGATTCTCTCTGAGAAAAATAATCAATGGGAAGTTTTTTATGTGAATCCTGTTTTTCTGGAAATTCTGGAAATTCCGAAATACAATCACTGGAATCTTTACGAAAATAAAACGCCTAATTTTTATAAGATTATTGAGCAAACACAATATGAAAATTCACAGGAATTCTTTGATATTTCTATTAATGAAAATACAAAACAATCATTTTCTCTCAGAACCAAAAAAGTTGAAAATGTAAAAAATCGTTTTTGTATCATCAGCTTAGAATCTGTTCAGAAAATTATTGAGCAAAAGGAAAAATTAGCCTGGAATAATCTGATGAAAGTGATTTCTCATGAATTGCTTAATACTTTAACGCCTGTAAACAGTTTGATTCAAAATCTGGAATATATTGCTAATCAGGATGTCATTGAAAAAGAAGATCAACAGGATATGCAAGAAAGTCTGATGATTATCAATAACAAGTCAAAACAATTACTGAATTTCGTAGACGATTACAGACAGGTTGCAGAACTGCCAAAACCTGTTTTCAAAACAATTTCATTGACTCATATTGTAGAGTCTGCGCTTAATTTCCTGAAGCCGGAATTTGAGAAGAATAATATCACGATTGTTAATTCATTAGAGAATCAGGTGGTTTTTGCAGATCAAAAAATGATTGAACGTTGCTTAATTAATCTCTATCTCAATGCAATTTTTGCAGTTTCTAATACCAATGAAAAAATCATCAAAACAGAAATAAAAACCCTTAACAAACGAATTATTGTTAGTGTAGAAGACAGTGGAATTGGTATTCAGAAGGAAATTCAAGATAAGATTTTTCTTCCTTTTTTCACAACAAGAAACGGAGGTTCAGGAATTGGATTGACTCTTAGCAAAAGTATTATGGAAGCACATAAAGGTTATCTCAATTATAAAGCATTGGATCAGGGAAGTAGATTTGAAATTTGGTTTCTTAATTAAGTTTCTTGCTAATTTGCTTAAAAAAAGCGATTATGATTAGTGATAAATCAAATTTAAATTTTGTCAAAAAATAATTAAAAATGGCTTTTTTTTATACTTTTTCTATTTTTATTCGATAATCTCCAAGGTGTTTTAAAATTATAATTTTGAATTAATTCACCTACATCCACCCTTCTACATCAACACAAATAATTGATTTAAAGGAATTTAAGTTGTTGATTCATACGAAAATTATTTGCAGATTTCCATAATCAACCCATGAGTTATTTATGTAATATTAAATTTTAATTAAAATTTTACACAGAAAACAGAATCTATAAAACACTGTATTTAAACAAATTAAAATAATTTAATAAGAAATAAAGTCCAATTTTACACCAATTATTCTAGTAAGGAAATTAAGATTTAAAAAAGAAAAATACCATTTAAAAACAAAACTATACCATTTCATAATCCATTGAAAATCTACACTATAAAATCAAATATTTTATCTCACCAATGTGATAAAAATATCCAAACATTTAAAATAAAACCAAATTTTAATGCTATTTTCTTCACTATATATTACGATTTGCATAATATCGCAAAAAAGACAAATTAAAAAAAAGCACTATTTTTGCTTAGTAAAAAGAAATAATGTTTATAATTTTATCTGTAAATTAGCATTACCAACCACAATATTAAATTTACAATAGCATGAAAAAAATAATTTTACTCCTCACCTTATTTTCCGGAATATCTGTATTCTCACAGATCAAAGTTCTGAAAAATGAAACATTAGTTGAAATCGGAAAAGACAACTCTGTCGGCTTATATAAAAAGGAAAATAAATTTACTTTTAATTATCAGGATCTCAACACGAGTAATCTGAACACTTTCAGGTCATTTTCATTTAATGATATGAACGGTGATGTGCAGGAACTTTACAAAATGATTACTGACGGTTTTATTGATCAACCTACCGGAAACATTTCTTTAGAACTTCCTAATGATATTATTGAGCTTCAATACGAGAGAAACTACGGTCAACCAACGGTACAGATTATTCAATACATCAACAAGAATAAAAAGTACGTCGGTAAATCTCAGTTTTTAAATAAAAAACAGATTGATAAAATCTTCGGTATCGGAACTCCAAAAGCTGCATTGTACACCAAATCTGCAGTAAAACAAACCCCGGTAAATGCGATGAATAATACCTCGGCTCAAAGTTCAGCAAATACTTATCAAAACAACACTCCGAAAACACCTGAAAAATCTCCGAAAAAGAGAAAATAAATCCGTTTTTATAATATATATCAACTCATTCTTACCGAATGAGTTTTTTTATTTCTATTTTTGTCAAAATATTTCATTGTACTATGTCTCTTCAGGTAATTAATCTAACAAAGAAATTTGGTGAGCAGACTGCTCTAAACAACATCAACATCAACATTGATAAAAGTGAAATCATCGGTCTTTTAGGTCCTAACGGAGCCGGAAAATCTACTTTAATGAAATCTATTGTGGGTGCACTGAAAATTGATGAGGGTGAAATTATTTTTAACGGAAAAAATATTTCTGAGTACGAAATTGAAAGCAAAAAAAATATAGGATTTCTTCCTGAAAACAATCCGCTTTATCTGGAAATGTATGTAAAAGAATATCTGCAGTTTGTTGCCAATATTCATAAAATTTCTGAAGCAAGAGTGGATGAGGTAATAGAATTGGTCGGAATAACTCCCGAAAAATCTAAAAAAATCGGTCAGCTTTCTAAAGGTTACAAGCAGAGAGTTGGTTTAGCACAGGCAATTATTCATCAACCCGATTTATTGATCTTAGATGAGCCAACGAACGGTTTAGATCCCAATCAGATTTTAGAAATCAGAAATGTGGTAAAAGAAATCGGGAAAGAAAAAACAGTTTTACTTTCTACACACATTATGCAGGAAGTTGAAGCGCTTTGCACAAGAGTGATTCTTATTCATCAGGGAAATATCATTCAGGATTGTAATATTAATGACTTTAAAGGAAAATTTGAGAGTTTAGAAGATGCTTTTGCGAGTTATACTCAGGTAGAAAAAATTTAATTTTTACTTAAATTCATCAGACTGTTTTGAAAAAAAACTCTATTATTTTAAATAGCATTTTATTTGGTTCATTACTCTTAAATCTGGCTAATTTAAAATTCTTTGAGCAAACTCTTATCAGAATTGAATACCTTGTAGTATTTTATTTGATTGGATTGCTAGCTTATTTTCTTAGTAAAAAGAAACTTTCAACAATCAGTAATTGGAATAATTTTAATAACATATTTTTTTCTGTAGTTGTTGTCGGCACCAATCTAACAGCACTTTGTTTGGGGCTCAATCTACTTTTTGCCAGCCAAAAAACAAAGATAGAATTACTTCCAATTGTAAGAAAAACTGACATTCCAGGATCAAAATATAATAGAAGCAAAAGAACTCCAGCAATTATTTTCGAAACAAAATTCAACGAAACCAAAAGAGTTGAATTTACTATTGATCATAAAACGCAGATTGAAAAAGCAAAGATGATAGAAGTTGAATTATCAGAAGGTCTATTCGGATTTGAAATAATTAGAAGCACCAAACTCAAATAATTTAAAACATAAAGCTTTTCTTTATTGGCTTTAAATTTGATTCCCATCTAATAATTAAAACAAAATCAACATGATTAAGAAATTATTATTGGGAACTTTATGCATCGCTCAGTTTTCCCTTATTGCAGCTCACGATTTAAAACAAACTTCAAATTTTACAGAGGATAACGGAACAGGATATTTTCAGAATGTTCCTAAAACGGTTATTATTAAAACAAAAAAATTCAAAGTAAGAATCGATAAACAACCGAATGGAAATTACCTGTACCAATCTTGGGGAGCCAATACAAAAATTACGGCAAAACCGAGTATGATTATCAGTAACGGAGAATTAGTTCCGGACGGATCTGGAGGTAATTATTATTTCGAATTTAACAATAATGGAACTCTTTATCAGGTATGGAGTAATTATTTAACAGACTCTCCGAAAAAAGCACCTTATACCTTAGTTGTCATCGATGGAAACGGCGAAACTTTGGTAAGACAAGATGCACAAGTTGTAAAAAATTAAATCTCATCAACTCTCGCTTTAAAGTGAGAGTTTTTATTTAAGATCCAAACTTTTTCAACTGCGTAAAGTAATTACTTTCTGCAAAGCTTTCTTTGGCAGCACGATATCCTATATTAAATATTTGTTCTAAACGGTCTTTTTTACGTTCAAAAGTTCCGTAGCTTGATAAATCCTGAGACGAAATCAACCAGTCGCAATGCTCAAATTTCACCTTTTCGATGCGATAAGAAAGCAAATCATATGATCGCGAAACAATTGATTTTATCGTCTTCAAATCATCGATTTTAATATCGTGAGGAGGCGAAACAAACACCCCGATCAATTTATCACAATCATCACGGATAATATCTGCCGGAAAATTATTCAAAACACCTCCGTCACAGAACATTTCTTCGCCTAAAATATAAGGAGTCGTAATTCCGGGAATCGAACATGAAGCGATAATAGCATCAGTAATCAAAAAGTCACTATCAAAAATTTTCTCAGTTCCACCAACCAATTCGGTTGCAACGATCTTTACTTCTTTGTCAAGATCACCAATCTTCATATCATTGAAAATCGGTTTCAGATAAGTATTAAAAATCACCGAAGAAACCAAGCCAGGCTGATTAAATGTAAAATGTTTCCAATTAAAAAAATAGACAGATTGGAAGAAGTCTAAAATTTCTTCAGGCTTTTTCCCGATTGCATAAAGACATCCCACAATAGAACCAGCGCTGCAACAAGCCAGAATATCCACATCAATATTTTGTTCATTCAAGAATTTCAATACTCCGGCATGAGCGATTCCTTTGGTACCGCCGCCTGATAAAACCAATCCTGTTCTTTCAAAGTTCATTAAATAAATGTAAGAAAACATCCTTAAACATTACATTTAAGAAATCTAAATATTTTGTTAATTATTTAAACAAAAAACCACAGACAAAATCTGTGGTTTAATTTTATAAATAGAATTTTAAATCCTAATTATTAATATATTTTTCAAAAATTCTTGAGAAATCTTTTTGGTTATATTTATCGAAACTATTGGTGTTCCAGGCAAAAATATATTCATTAATTGCTCTTAATTCCTGACTTTTTGAAACATTTTCCTGTTTTCCTGATGCAACACTACCAATTGCTTTCTGTATACTGTCATTTGAAAAATTCAGCAAAGAATGATTATGATGAACTTCCTGCTGAATAGCCAAAAGCGCTTTATAAAGGTCTTTCAATTGATCAATCTGACCTTTTGCAACACTAATCATCAAAGGAACATTCCCGATATTAAATGAAATTTCAACATCTAAATCGATCGTCCCCGCAGTTTGAAGAGCTATATTTGAAAAAGGGAACTGATAATATTCGTATCTTCTCAATACTCGTTTTCTATCCAAAGCACTTGCTCCGTCGATATGAATCAATGCTCTGTTTGTAAAACAGTATTCATCTCTTTTAGATTTAATTAAAAAGAATATTTTCTCATTATCTTCAGATAAAATATAATCATCAGAATCTACCTTATCATAATCCTGAGAAGGAATAATTTTACCGATATCACCTAATCCTAAAGCTTCCGCAGCTAATTTTTTAAACATATAATTTGTACTTTATTAAGTGGATAAAATTAATAAAATATGCGAGATAAAAATGAAAAAAGTTATTTAAGACAAAGAAAAACCACAGACAAAATCTGTGGTTTTAATATTATTGAACTTCATCAAAGATTTACATCTCTGTCAAAGCGAAAAATTAAATGTGAATCACTTCACCATAAGCAGCAGCAGCAGCTTCCATAATTGCTTCAGAAACTGTTGGATGCGGGTGAATTGACTTAATAATTTCATGACCAGTCGTTTCTAATTTTCTAGCAACAACCGCTTCAGCAACCATATCAGTTACACCTTCACCAATCATGTGACAACCTAACCACTCACCGTATTTAGCGTCAAAAATTACTTTAATGAAACCATCTGTATTTCCGTTTGCAGTAGCTTTTCCACTTGCAGAAAGAGGGAATTTACCAACTTTAAGCTCGTAACCTTTTTCTTTCGCCTGCTTTTCTGTAAGACCAACAGAAGCAACTTCAGGGTGACAGTAAGTACATCCAGGAATATTGCCATAGTCGATTTTCTCAACGTGCATTCCTTTGATTTTTTCTACGCAAGTAATACCTTCAGCAGAAGCAACGTGTGCCAAAGCCTGAGTTGGGATAATATCACCGATCGCATAGTAACCAGGAACTGAAGTTTCGTACCATTCGTTTACCAAAACTCTGCCTTTATCTGTCTGAATTCCCACTTCTTCAAGACCAATGTTCTCTATGTTTGCTGCAATTCCTACAGCAGAAAGCAAGATATCAGCTTCAAGAGTTACGTTTCCGTTTGCAGTTTTTACAGTAGCTTTCACTCCGTTTCCGCTTGTGTCAACGCTTTCTACAGAAGCATTTGTCATGATCTCGATCCCTGATTTCTTAAGAGATTTTTCTAAGTGCTTAGAAATATCCTCATCTTCTACAGGAACGATGTTTGGTAAAAATTCTACAACAGTTACTTTGGTACCCATTGTGTTATAAAAATCAGCAAATTCTACTCCGATAGCTCCAGAACCTACAACGATCATAGATTTTGGCTGCTCAGGAAGAGATAATGCCTGTCTGTATCCGATTACTTTTTTACCATCTTGAGGCAAGTTTGGTAACTCTCTAGAACGAGCTCCTGTAGCCAAAATAATGTGAGTTCCTGTATATTCAGTTACTTTTCCTTCTTTATCTGTAACAGAAACTTTTTTACCTTTTTGTACTTTTGCAGTTCCTAAAATAACATCGATCTTGTTCTTTTTCATCAAGAACTCAATTCCTTTGCTCATTTTAGAGGCAACACCACGGCTTCTCTGAATAACGTTTGGAAACTCAAAACTAGCTTCCACTTTATTCAAACCATAGTCTTCTGCATGATTAATATAATGAAAAACCTGAGCCGACTTCAACAAAGCTTTGGTTGGAATACATCCCCAGTTAAGGCAGATTCCTCCTAAGTTTTCTTTCTCGATAATTGCAGTTTTGAAACCCAATTGTGCCGCTCTGATTGCTGTAACATATCCACCAGGACCACTTCCGATGACAATAATATCGTAATTCATTAGCTTAAAATTTTTATGCGAATTTAAGGAAAAATATTGGATGTTTTACGTTTCTGAAAATTCGTGAAGGAATGCATAACGAACATGGTTTTCATTTAATTATAAACAAAAAAGAGAACACAAAAACGCATTCTCTTTTAATAAATTTATTTAATAGTAAAAATATCGTAAAATTAAACAGTTGTTCAAATTTTCATTTTACCATATTTTGTACATCTATTTAGCAGATCTCAACAATTTCTTTTCGTTTTGATAACGTACGTTTAAAGCTTTAAGCTGATCTTGTTTCATTTTTTTGGTAGCAACCGGATGATTTATGATCAGTTTTTTTTCAGTATTGTACCTTTTATTTAACTCATTCAGTTTACTGTTGTATAATTGTGTTTTCGAAGGATGTGGCGGCGGAGTTGGATGTTTCTGTGCTACAACACCTGTTGACAATCCTACTAACAAAATGGTTGATATCAATAGCTTTTTCATAACATTTAATTTTTTTGAATGATTTTAAGATTAATTAATTTCATTCAGGTTTAAAGTCATTATTACAGATATCGTACCATATTTTTATAACTTCAATTTATTGAACTTCAATATTCTGTTTTAAAGGAAGATTTTTAGAAGAATTTCCTACAAAAATTCTGTAGGTTCCTTTTTCCACGATCCAGTTCATTTTCTCATCTAAAAACTGTAGTTCTTTCACAGGAACTTCAATCGAAACCTGTTTAGATTCTCCCGGTTTTAAAAATACTTTTTTCAAACCTTTCAATTCAATAATCGGTCTTGAAACCGAAGCCAGTAAATCTTTTACATATAACTGAACAACTTCACTTCCAGCTTTTGAACCTGTATTTTTCACATTGACTTGTGCTACAATCGTGTCGTTTTCAGAATATTTTGTTTGATTTAATTGTAAATCAGAAATTTCGAAAGTTGTATAACTCAATCCAAAACCAAACGGATACAAAGGTTCGCCACTCAAATCATGATAATCATTTCCTCTTCCTGTCGGATTATGATTATATATTAAAGGCAATTGACCTTCCTCAATCGGGAACGTAATTGGCAATTTTCCTGAAGGATTTTCAGCTCCAAAAAGCACTTTTGCAACCGCATTTCCACCTTCTTCTCCTGGATACCAAACATCTAAGATCGCGCCCACTTTATCTTTCCAATCAGTCGTTTTTATCGCAGAACCACCGACCAAAATCACTGTTGTTGGTTTATTTAATTTTGAAACTTCATGAATAAATTTTTCCTGATTTCCAGGAAGCCTCAAGGAAGAGCGATCTTGAAATTCACCTTCATGAATTCCTGTTGTAACGATAATGTAATCTGCATTTTGAGCTAATTTTAAAGCATCGTTAAAATCTTTTTGATAATCGTTCAAACCATAATTCCAAATCAGTTCAATATTTGCTTCTCCCCTATTTTCGTGGAACTCTACGGCGATATCATATTTTTGACCCTTTACGAAATCTATGTCAACAGTTTTCGCTGAATAACTCAGTTTTTCCCAATTGTCGATCAATAATTTTCCGTTTAAATACAATCTGAAACCATCATTTCCACGAAGTCCCAACTGATATTTTCCAGAATTTGGAGCTTCCAGCTTTCCTGTCCAACGAACGCTATAATTGTCCGACTGCAATTCTTCAGGATTTGGAGAATACAAGGTCCATTTAAAATTTAATTGTTCGTCCTGTTTTTCAAAAGCAGGGTTTCCTTTTAAATCTGAATTTGAAAAATAATTTCCTTTTAATCCTTTTTTATTTTCGAAAGATAAAAACTCGCTCGGAACAGTGACAAAATTCTTTAGATTCCAATCGATTCCTTTTGAATAAGTGATCTCAATATTTTTATTTTTAACGAAATTTTTAATTCCATCCAAAATACTTACTTTCTTATTTCCCGGCCCGGAATAACCTCCTAATCTAGCGTCAACCGCATCGGTTCCAACAACCAAAATTTTCTTTAAATTTTTAGAAATTGGAAGCGTCTGATTATTGTTTTGAAGCAAAACAAAAGATTCAACAGCTGTTTTTTCGGCTAATGGTTTATGATCGATCTTCTTTAATTCTTCAATATTTTTGTTAGAAACGTAAGGATTTTCAAACAAACCTAATTCAAATTTTGCTCTCAAAACTCTCGAAACGGCATCATCAATTCTTTCCTTAGAAATTCTTCCATCCAAAAACGGGGGAATAAACAATTTATAATGCTGATATTCTGTTTGGAAAATTACGTCAAGACCGGCGTTGATCGCTTGTGCAGAAGCGTCATCATAATCTTTTGCTGTAAAATGTAAAACATTTGCTCCACCAACCGCACTTGCATCACTGATGACAAAACCTTTGAAATTCCATTCTTTTTTTAATTTTTCGGTCAATAACCAATGATTTGCCGTTGAAGGCCTTCCATCCAGCAAATTATAAGAAGTCATCACCGAACGGCTTTTTCCCTGATTAAAAGCTTTTTGAAAAGGAACTAAATGCGTTTCTTCCAAATATCTTTTACTCCAGTGAATCGGGTAAGAATCTCTTCCGCCTTCACCTACATTTGCTAAAAAATGTTTTGGAGTTGTAATAATTCCCATATTTTCAAAAGAACTGACAAAATTCACGCCCATTACAGAAGTCAAAAACGGATCTTCGCCGTACGTTTCCTCCGTTCTTCCCCATCTAACATCACTCGCCAAATTCACAACCGGAGTTAAGATCTGACGGATTCCTCTCAATTTTGATTCTTTTGCAATGGCTGTCGAAACTTCTTTCATTAACTCAGGATTGAAGGTTGCCGATAAACCGATCGCCTGTGGAAAAGCGGTTGCACCTTCACGCATCAATCCGTGTAAAGCTTCATCAAAAGGAATAAAAGGAATTCCCAATCGCGATTCTTCAACAAAATATTTTTGAATGGCATTGATTTTTTTTACTAATCTTTCCGCATCTTCATTGGCATTGTATTTCAACAATTGTCCTGCAACTCCTCCACCTTGATTTCCTGCACTCACTTGTAATCCGAAAATTCCGTGGGAATATTGACCTTTCGGAACATTGTCCAAATCTCCGGGAATCATAAAGCATTGCCAGAATTTTTCTTCTGGAGTCATGCGTTTCAGTAAATCCTGGACTCTGGCTTCAACAGGTTGTTTTTGATCTTTGTATAAAGGTTTTTGAGCGGTAATAAATGTTGTGCTCAATAATGAAATTACTGTAATTTTAAATCTGAGTTTAAAAAGCATTGTAAATAGTTTGGTTTAAAATCAGTTCTTTTGTCTTGAAACAAAAGAACCAAAAATTCAAGACTTGGAACTCTCCGCTAAAAATTAAAATTTAATCCTAAAATTCCCAAAACTTGCGCGAATTCAATATACGTTCTTCGGTTCAATATTTGTGTCGCGCTTCAAACAATGGGAATTTCTTAACGGATTAAGTTTTAATTTTCTTAACGCTCCGATTTCCTAGGTCGTTTTAAAGACAGTTTATAGTTATTGTATAATTTGAATTACGGTTGAATATTTTAATTGAGTTCTTTCTTTTGGTAAGACGAGTTCAATTGAATTGCCTGTTTTTTTCCATTGAATTTTATTTTTTAACCCTAAAATTCTTACTGATTTTGGTTTAAAATTATCCGGAATTACAAAACTTAATGTCTCAGGAGATTCATAATTTACTTTTTCATCCAAGTGGAAAACATTCACAGTTTTACCATCTTTACTTTGAGTATAATAAAAATTTCCATCGTGATAAGGCGCAACAGCTCTCGTCGCAAAAACAGCAGATTGATTGTCATTCATCCAAGTTGAGATCTCTTTTAATCTTTCATAAACGATCGCATCATAATCTCCGTTTGGTCCGGGAGCAATATTCATCAGATAATTTCCACCTCTTGAAATAATTTTAACTAATGTTTCAATGATCTTCTGAGACGATTTATAATTGTCATTGGGAACATAGGAAAACGAATCCCCCATCGTAATGCAGCTCTCCCAAGGAATAGAAAGTGGATGTTCAGGAACGGCTTGTTCGGGAGTCACATAATTCTCCCATTTCCCTGGAACAGTACGGTCTACAACGATAATTCCGGGTTGATTTTTGCGAGCCATCATCCCTATTTTATCCATGTCGATATCCTGTTCAACCTTAATGGTTCTTTGCCATTCAACATTTGGATCGATTGTGTGAAACGGACGAACCCAACCTCCATCTAACCAAAGAATATCTACTTTACCATAGTTTGAAGTGATTTCATTTAACTGATTAAAAGTGAAATTTTTAAAACTGTTCCATCTTTCAGGATATTTTTTAGGGTCATAATTAACATTTCTATCTTTTGGTGGAAAATACGACCACCAATAGTCATCGGAATGCCAATCGGGTTTTGAGAAATAGGCTCCGATTTTGAAGCCGTCATTTCGAAATGTATTGAAAATTTCCTTTGTCACATCCGCTTTCGGATTTTTAGAGAAATGAGTTTTTGAAGATGTAATTTTATAATCAGACTGTTGCGTATCAAACATCGCAAAACCATCGTGATGCTTTGTTGTGAAAACCACATATTTCATTCCCGCTTTTTTCGTCGCATCTGCCCATTTTTGAGGATTGAATTGCGTCGGATTAAAAGTTTTCTGAAGGTTTTCGTAGTTTTCTACATATTCATTGTAAGATTTTCCGTGTTCAGGTTTACGCTGCGTCCACGATTCATCTTCTGGACAAAGACTCCAACTTTCGACAATTCCCCATTGGCTGTACGTTCCCCAATGCATGAAAAGTCCGAATTTTAAATCCTGCCAATTTTCAAGATTTTGAATGACCAAAGGATCTGTAGGTTTTTGATAGCCTTCCGAAACATTGTGCGCTTGTGAAAAAAAAGTAGATGATATGAGTAATGATGAGAAAAATAAGTTTTTAGTTTTTTTACTTAACATAAAGTTTAGTTTTTCGCTAATTTAATCATCATTTGATAAATTCACAAACGGTAGTTTTTCATAGTTTTCTTACTAGTTTGTCATTTTTTGCTAAACCAAATCTTTAAATGCAGTTTCAACACTTGGATAGGTAAATTTAAAACCACTTTTCATTAATTTTTCAGGATAGACGTTTCGGCTTTTTAATAATAATTCGGTTTCTGTTTTTAAAAATACTGAGGCGATTTCAAGTTGCCAAAATGTAGCATTTAAACCAAAGGGAATTTTCATTTCTTTTCTTAATTTTCGCATAAATTCTTCGTTAGACAAAGGATTTGGAGCAGTTACATTAATTTCTCCTGAAAGATTTTTATTCTCAATAATATATTCTACAGCTTTGCAAAAATCATCAATATGAATCCAGCTTATGTTTTGATTTCCTCTTCCCTGTTTTCCGCCTAAACCCAATTTTGTAATCAATTTTAGTTTAGTAAAAGCTCCCCCATTATTTCCTAAAACAATCGATGTTCTTAACGCAACTTTTCTGGTTTCTTCATTTTCAGTTTTAAAAAATTCTTTTTCCCAGCTTTTACAGATATTCATTGAAAAATCGTCACCGATTATTCCGTTTGCTTCTGTATTTAAATGTATTTCTGAATGAACATAAATTGTTGCCGAACTTGCATTCAACCATATTTTTGGTTTATTAATACAATTGTTAACCGCTTGTTGAAGTATTTTTGTACTGTTAATTCTTGAATCGTAAATTTCCTGTTTGTTTTTGTCTGTATATCGACAATCGACAGATTTTCCCGCCAGATTGATTAAAACATCTGAATTTTCAAGCAAATTTTTCCATTCACCTAATGTTTTTGCATCCCATAAAATTTCGTTTTTTCGTTTTGGATTTCTCGTTAAAATATACACTTGATTTCCTTTTTCGGTAAAATATTTTTCGAGATTTTTTCCGAGGAAACCGGTTCCGGCAGCGATGATTATTTTCATTGGATTTTATTTTAGTTGATGGTTGGTGGTTTTGCTTGAGATGCTTTGACTTTGCTCAGCATGACATTTCTAATAGTAATTGTTTAAAAATTTACAACTTACTTTTTACTTGGTTCTTTTTACTTTTGCACCAAATATTTCTTCATTCTCACTTCGATTTCAGAACCTTCTGCAAGCATTACAGAGATTGGTTTCTGATGATTTAAACATTCAAAATCTTTTCCGTAGACTTTTTTAAAATCAACTTCAAGCTGGTGATTTTTCACCATATACCACTCCCATTTTGGATGGCAAACTTCGTATTCTGAGGTTTTATCATCTTTTTTCGTAAAACCCCAATAATGCTCTGTGATAAACTCAAATTCAGAATCATCTTCCATCGTTCTAGACTTTGTTTCGGCAGTAATCTGCATAGAATACCACTCTTTATCTTTCCAGGAGTATTTTACAATCAAATCATCATCGGTGAATTTTATCTGATTTTTCATTTTTAAAGTTTTATAATTCTCTTTATACACAGAATTTGCGATTGCACTTAATGCATATTTCGGGACAATCTCTTTGATGAAAACTACTCCTCTTTTCCATTCGTGTCCTTCTTTTTTCTTGACATAAAATCTTAAGTTCACTTCTTCGAAATTTCGATAAAAAGGAATTGAAAGTCCCAATAATTTGGTATTTAAAAACATAAATCCAACCAAACTTACATAACATTTCCCTTGGTAGAAGTCTAATTCTGTTCCTTTTGGAAGATATTTTAATAATATATCAGGGTTAATTTCGTAGTTGATGATGGTTAACTTTCGCCATTCGGCTTGTAAAAATTTCATGATGGTTGGTTGTTTATAGTTAATGGTCTTGCGTGAGATGCTTCGACTTCGCTCAGCATGACAGTTCTAATACTAACTGTTTATTTTATTATTTTCTGCTGCATTTTTAATCATCTCATTTCTTTTTAATAAAAATTTTTTCATATAATTTTTCAGAAAAAAATAATTGAACAATTGACCGATAATTCCAAAAGGTGATTCGAACTCTAAGATATCTGTCATTATCGTGTTTTTGCCATCCTCTCTGAAAATATGCTGATGTTTAAAAGATTTAAATCTTCCTTTCAGCATAAAATCTGTGAATTGATAAGGCTTCTTCATATCTACAATTTTTGAAGTATGGGTTTGGTAAAATCCTAAATGCTTTGCTCTCCAGGTTACTGTTTCATTGAGTTCAATCATTCCTGAAGTTCTTCCCGCAATTGCTTTTTCATTGGTTTTTGAAGTTGATTTTTGATGCAAATCAATATTTCTTGACAAATCGAAAACTTTGGAGATATCTGATTTGATGATTGTTGTTAAATGGATTGTAGACATGATTTAATTTTTTTATTTGATAGGATTTTATCCTATCCTGATTTAAGTCGTCCCTTCGGGACTCTATTTTTTATACCTTTAAAATGTTTGCTTTTTATTTAATTCCGGCAAAACTTTATCGATTCTTGCTGCTAATTCAGGTAATTTTATGGTGGGAACTGCAGGAAAAAGGTGGTGTTCCATGTGATAAAACATACTGAAGGTCAATTTATTTTTCCAAAATCCGCGTTGGATTCTTGCAATGTTTGGAGTTTCGTGGGTGTCGTGATGAACCGTCCAAACTTCAAAAAATGCCATTAAAAATTCACCAAAAAACATAATTAAAATGTGATATATTAAAAAATCTATCCTGAAATAAAAAGCAGTAAAAACAAAAACAACAATCGAAATCAATTCTAAAAACATATTCTTTTTGTAGTTTTTATTAGCTAATTTAAAAGTCACCCAATGAATCAAAAACATATGTTTTGGTTCATATAAAATGGCTTCATACCATTTCATTGAAGCCGATTCCCCTTCATAATCTTCTTCGGAAAGACAGAATTTATGATGTCTGATATGATTAAATTTCACAGTATGAATAGATGTCATCATCAAAATACTGTTGAGATACATTGAAAGCCAAGTGAGAAATTTACCGGTTCCTAAAGAATTGTGAAATCCGTTGTGAACTTGTCTTAAGGCAGTCAAAAAATAGAATCCGGAAAACGGAAGCGCTGCCCAGTAATATCCTTTGTAAGCTAAGAATAGAGATATAAAAAGCCATGGCAAAGAGATATTATTTTCTATCAACATTTCTTTTACGGAAAGCTTTTTAAGATCCTTCCATTCTACTTTTTTGGTGAGTTCAAGGTGATTCATTTTGCGTTTTTTTAGAAATTTAACCAAATAATGATTGCCAAAGCTGTCAATCTGAAAAGCATCCAAGATATTGTAGGAAGAAGATTTAATTTTAAAATTCTGCATCTTCTGATGTGTTCTAAAAACATGATGAAAACTACAATTCCAAAGTAAATAAGATTGAAAAAAGGACTTGAATTGATGAATAAAACAGGAACTAAAAGCAAGGTTCCGATTAGAGAAACCGTCATCATATTTCCGAGATAATCCCAAATTTTCTCCTTTAAATACATTCTTAAAAATAAAGTTTGCCAAACAATTTGCCCTAAGCAAATGATTAATTCTCTGGCGAAATTCTGATTTAAATTTAAGCCTAAGTTAGAACTAAAAATACCCAAAACCAATCCCGAAAAAAGAGCAACAAAACCTATATAAATCAATCTATATTTCAAGTTGAAATCTGGAACGCAAGAATTCTTGATATCATCATTTTTTGATGGAATAATCTGTTTTCTGTTGTAAGAAACGAATGAATACAGCTTTTTTAAAAACCAATACAAAGGTTGTATTCTCGCAATTTTTTCTAACGTCGGAAACGAGTTTCCGATAATCAAAAGCAAACTGTCTAAACCATATATTACCTTATTTTTGTTGTGATCAACTAAAGCTATTTCATTTTTTGCACGGTTGAAATCGATGAGGTTTTTATTCTTAAAACTTAGTTCAGTAAAGGCTTCTCTTCCACTTTCATTCAACATTCCGGATTTTATAAAACCTTTCGAATAGATATTACACATCGGACATTCGTTGTCGTAGATCAGGGTGTGATTTTGCAGGGTTTTCATGATATAATATTTTAGGATTAAGTATTTTTAAAGTTCTCCTAAAGAATTTGTAAACTTATCTCTGCAATAAATCAAATATGCAATTGCTAAAAAAGGACTTACAAATAACCCATAAAGAGGTATAAAAGAAAGTGCCTCAATCTTAATGTCAAATTCATTCAGAAGGAAAAATATCCATATTGGTAAAATCATGATTCCATATATTTTCATAAAAAGATCAGTCCAAAATCCCATAAGAATTTTAATAAGATAGCTTATCAATTGAAATCCCCCAACTGCAAAATAGAATATAAACAAGACTGTAAAAAAATCATCTTTAATGCGTCCGTAGAAAAATCCTAGAATGATGTAGCCGAAAAACACAATCATTTGTAGATAGTAATCAATTTTTAGAAAAGTTTTCATAGCAATACATTTTAAAAGTTGAGTCTTTTCGTTTTTCCTCCGAAATAAAAAATCAGGACTAAGTGAATGATTAAATTTTTCATAATTATAATATTTTCAATAATTTTTGAAAGTTAATTTGAAATAAAAAAGGATTTTAAAGTCCTTTTTATTTTAATAAGTTGGTAATCTTTCCGACCAACCAATGATCATCACTTTTTATCGCGAGATCCATAATATTATTTATTTTGCTCGTTACATTGCTAAAATCATCCATCAATTTGATAAATTCTTTAGCTTCTTCAGAATCGTTGTCATCGATATTTTTTAGTTCATCTAAAAAAGCCACAACTGGTTCTATTTCTCTTTTCCTTCTTTCTTTCGTTATTTGTTTAAACAAAAACCAGACATCTTTTTCAGCGATAAAATACTCTTTACGATCACCTTTAATAAACTCTTTCTTTACAATGCCCCAATCCATCAACGCACGAAGATTCATATTGGCATTTCCTCTCGAAATTTCAAGCATTTCCATTACCTCATCGGTAGAAAGCGGTTTTCCGTTTGCCAAAAGTAAAGCATGAACCTGTGCCATTGTACGATTGATTCCCCAACTCGTAGCAAATGTTCCCCAAGTCTGAATATATTTTTCTTTAGCTTCTGAAAGTTGCATTTTCTTATCTTTTTAATTTCTATTACAAATGTAATAATAGTTTTTGAATTTTCAATAATTTTTGAAAGTTTATTTAATATAAAAACAGACATCTCTTCAAATGCCTGTTTTTTATGTTATTTATTAATGATTTTATAACTTTCCACCAATCTCACAAACTCCGCTCTGTAACCTTCATCATCTTTGCCTCTTCCTTTTTTAGCAAGATTTTCTATTTCTTTTAAATCTTTATTTTTAATTAAAGCAGAATTTCTTAAAACCAATCCGAACCAAGCCACAGATGAAGCAAATTTAAAGTCATCGCTTGAAGATGAAAAAGATTGATTGGTATTTTTAACCACCTGAATAATTTCAGAACTTGTATCGCCATCCGGTTTTTTATATCTGAATTTTACCGTTGCCAATTCATCATTAAAATTTTCATCATTTGTGTTTTTAGTATATTTTAAATCATTTTCTTTTGGTAAAAATTCAGAATTTACATCATTTGGAATGACTTCGTATAAAGCGGTAACGGTATGTCCGCTTCCTAATTCTCCTGCATCAATTTTATCGTTGGTAAAATCTTCATTCTTCAATTTTCGGTTTTCGTAACCAATCAAACGGTAAAATTTCACGTATTTCGGATTAAATTCAATCTGAATTTTTACATCTTTAGCAATCGCATACATATTTCCGGCAAACTCCTTTCCTAAAAATTTATTAGCTTCCTGAAGATTATCGATGTAAGCATAATTCCCGTTTCCTTTATTCGCTAAAGTTTCCATTCTGTTGTCTTTGAAATTGCCCATTCCGAAACCTAGACAGGTAAGAAAAACGCCTGATTTTCTTTTTTCTTCCACTAAAGTCTGAAGATCACCTGTTGAAGATGTTCCCACATTAAAATCTCCGTCTGTAGCGATGATAACACGATTATTTCCATTTTTGATAAAGTTTTCCTGAGCCAATTTGTAAGCTAATTCAATTCCTTGTCCACCCGCTGTACTTCCTCCTGCCTGAAGTTTATCTAAGGCTTCAATGATTTTCCCTTTTTCTTTGGCTGAAGTTGGTGGTAAAACCATTCCGGCGCTTCCCGCATAAACTACAATTCCTACTTTATCGGTTGGTCTTAACTGATCCAAAAGAACTTTGAAAGAAGATTTTAGCAGCGGTAATTTATTCGGTTCATCCATTGAACCTGAAACATCAATCAGAAAAACAAAATTTGAATTGGGAAGATTATATGTCGGAATTTCTTTTCCTTGTAAACCGATTTTCAATAATTTATGTTTGCTATTCCAAGGTGAATCGTTGTATTCTGTATTAATAGAAAATGGCTCATTGTTTTTTGGTTGTGGATAATCATATTTAAAATAATTGATCATTTCTTCGATTCTCACCGCATTTTTATTCACATATTCTCCGTTGTTAATCATTCTTCGAATGTTAGAATATGCTGCTTTATCTACATCAATCGAAAACGTAGAAACAGACTGATTTTTCGTCAACTCAAAAGGATTTTCGACAAAATCATCGTATTCTTCATTATTTCTTTGCTGAATCTCCTTTGATGTAGTAATGCTATCCTGAACTTTCTGTAGTTTTTCAAAAGCTTTTCGTTCTTTTCTCGAAAGTTTTTTAGTTTTAATGATAATAACTCCGTTTGAAGCTCTACTTCCATACATTGTAGTTGTTGAAGCATCTTTTAAAACTTCCATACTCTTAATTGAGTTTGGATTTAATTTCCTGAATTCATCAGCATTTTGTGGAATACCATTAATCACATATAATGGCTGTGTATTTCCATTTATACTTCCGATTCCCCGAATTAAGACTGTTGGTTTTGAACCAGGTTGACCACTTCCCTTACTAATATTAACTCCAGCTAATTGACCTTGAGCTATATTCATAATATTTGCATTGGGACGCTTTTCAACAAACTCAGTTCTTACATTAGAAGAGTGGGAAATATATCCATCATTTGTTTGACCTTTCATATAGTTTAAAGCAATCGAAGGTGGTGAAGTAATATTTTCCTTAGACTTTTTTGAACGTTTATTATTTACAATTTCTGTTGATGTAATTGATGTAGCACTTGAAGTATAAGATTGCTTTTTTACAGGTCGTAGTCCTACTAAAACTACTTCCTCAATGCTTTGAGCTTTATCATCTTTATCTAAAATTTCATCATGGTCTGGCTCCATGTAAACAATATTATCTTTTGTAACATTTGAGCTTTGTGAAGGTATTTCATTATGATAAATGGGAGAAATTTTAGGTTCTGGAACTAATGATTCATATACCAAAACTTCAGGCTTCTGAATTTCTTTTTGAGAATGAATTTCCTTTTCAATATTAGATTTCACCGTACTATCAATCGCCTGAACATTAGAATTTACTTTAGGAGAAACCGTATTCTGAGCAATTGCAGGTTTATTAATTTCAGAAACATCATTTTTATTAATGAAATAAAATGCACCCAAACCAATGATTAAGCTTGCAGCAATTCCATAAGGAAACCAGATTGGAATGATTTTCTTCTTGTCTTCTTTTTTATCTAATTTTTCTTCAACTTTAGCCCAAACTTTATCAAAACCCGGAAAAGTTGCAGGTTCTTCCAAAGATTGAGAAGCCTCATTGAATTTTTTATCTATATCGTGATTATTTTCCATTGTGTAAAGTTTAAATGTTGTTATTGACCAAAAGTTCCTGAAGTTTTTTCCTCGCAAAATTCAGTTGAGATTTTGAAGTTCCTTCGCTTATTGAAAGCATCGTTGCAATCTCTTTGTGTGGATAACCTTCAATGGCAAAAAGATTGAAAATCGCCCTACAACCTTCTGGAAGAAAATTCAAAAGCTTCAAAATATCTTTCTCGAACGAAATACTGTCGGTTAGAGAGCCTGTCGATTCTACAAAATCTTCTTCTAACGAAACATTCAAAGCTTTCATACTTCTCAGTTTCTGTAAACATTCATTCACTGCGATTTTCTTAGCCCAGGCTTCAAAAATATCTGGGTTTTGTAATTGGTTCAGCTTTGTGAAAATTTTATAAAAAGTATCAGCTAATACTTCTTGTATGTCTTCATCGTTTTTCAGATAGCGTTTGCAGACTGTATACAGTTTGCCCGCCATTTTTTCGTAAACTTTCCGCTGTGCATTGCGGTCGTTTTTTTGGCATTCTATCAGTAATTCTTTTTCCATAGTCAGGCTTTATACTCTTATAGATGCAGGAAACTTCGGGCAGGTTGGAAACATTGTAAACTTTTTTTAAAAATAAGGAAAGTTGTTGATAGTTTTTAGTTGAAAGTTGAAAGGCTGAATCATTAAATATTTACAAAATTAATTTAAGTATGACGGTCAAAATGTATCTAAACTCTAAAAATCCACCTGCTCTAATTCCCTAAAACTCTCCCACTCAATTTTAACCCTTTTTTAACATAAAATCTTGTAACATATCCTTAACATTGCAGACTATTAGAATATCAATTTAAAGCTGATAAAATTGTGCATGATTAAGACGAGAAATTTTAGTCGAAAACAATTTCAAAATCACCTTTAAAAACAAATAGATTCGTTACTTATGAAAAACAAAAGATTTGCGTCACTACTTTTTGTTTTATGCGCAGGAAGTATGATGTTTGCTCAGGATGACCTGATCAACAAGTTGAAAAACAATCAGTCTCAAAATGCCAATTTCCAATTTACTACGTTGAAAGATGTGGGAGCAACTTCGGTAAAAAACCAGGGTTCATCAGGAACTTGTTGGAGCTATTCAGGAAACTCTTTCCTTGAGTCTGAAATGCAAAGGATGGGCAAAAAACCAGTTGATTTGGCTGAAATCTTTACCGCAAGAAATTCTTATCACGACAAAGCAAAATTATACGTGTTAAATGGCGGAGCAATCAGTTGGGGAGATGGAGGTGAGCTTCATGATGTTGTTAACATGTACAAAAAATACGGAGCGGTTCCACAAGATGTTTATACAGGTTTGAAAGCCGGACAATCTTTAAATAATTTTAAAGAAATGCAGGGCAAACTAAAGCCGGTTTTAGACAGCTTAGTTGAAGCTTCTTCAAAAGGAAAACTTTCAGATAACTGGATGGCTTCTGTGGATGCTATTTTAGATGAATATTTAGGAAAAGTACCTACTAATTTTACCTACGAAGGGAAAAATTATACTCCGAAAACTTTCGCTAAAGAAGTAGTAGGAATTAACCCTGAAGATTATGTTGAGTTGTCTTCATACAAAGATTATCCTTATTACCAGAAATTTGTAGTTCCGATTCCTGATAACTGGAGCCATGATTCTGACTGGAATATTCCAATGAATGAACTGACTGCCATTATCGACAATGCTGTTAACAAAGGATATTCTGTAGGTTGGGCAACAGACGTTTCTGAGCCTTATTTTTCATACAAAAATGGAGTTGCATACGTTCCTGATGTAGATCTTGACCAAATTACTCCTGAAGTAAAAAAAGATTTATTTACTCAGCCTAAAAAAGATAAAACCATTACTGAAGACATGCGTCAGAAAGCTTTAAACAATCTTTCTACAACCGATGATCACGGAATGCACATCGTAGGTTTGGCAAAAGATCAGTCGGGTAAAGAATATTATATGGTGAAAAATTCTTGGGGTGTAACCAATGATTTTGAAGGATATTTATACGTGACAAGACCTTATGTTGAATATAAATCAACTGCAATTTTGGTTCACAAAAATGCAATTCCTAAGAACATCAGAAAGCAATTGAAGCCAAGCAAAAGCATTGGTTTGTAAGAGATCATTATTGTCTACTAGGTGACAATTTTAGATATTTAAACTTGTTAATAGACCGTCTGAATTTTTTCAGACGGTTTTTTAGTGCTGTTTTTAAACGCAAAGTCCGCAAAGGTATTTTTTCTCGCATAATGCATATTTTTCGTTCTCAAAGGCACTTCGTTCAGCGAAAGCTTCCATTTCTTTGCTGAGTGAAACGCCTTTGCGAACGAAGAATATTTTCAATAATTAAAAAAATCTTTGCAGACTTTGCTTTAAAATAAATTTTAAAAAACCGCTTTCAAAAAAATTGAAAACGGTTCCTCTAAAAATTAAAAAAATTATAGGTAAAATTATGTATAAAATAAAAGTGAACTGCCCATTTTACTTCTCAGGTAATTGTAGAAAAAAGTTTAAATAATAAATTGACCACGAAGCAAACCTGCAATTCACCGTAAGTTTTTTAATAAAGCACTCCTAAACTAGAACCAGCAAAATCTGTAAGCTCTTCTACTCTTCCATCTTTAATTTTCTTTGCCCATTGATAATCGCTCAATAAAGCACGTCCTACCGCAACCAGATCAAAATCTTCACGGTCAAGTCTTCTTACCAATTCTTTAAGATCTGCTTTTTCAGAACCTTCTCCTGCAAAAGCTGCCATAAAATCACCGTTTAATCCTACAGAACCAACTGTAATTGTCGGTTGACCAGTCAGTTTTTTTGCCCAACCTGCGAAGTTCAAATCTGAACCTTTAAATTCAGGTTCCCAAAAACGTCTTTGTGAACAGTGGAAAATATCTACTCCGGCTTCTTTTAATGGCAATAACCAATCTTCCATTTCGTTAGGATCTAAAGCCAATCTGCTTTTATAATCCTGCTGTTTCCATTGAGAAAGACGGATAATAATGGTAAAATCCTCTCCTACTGCAGCTCGCATTGCTTTTACAACATCCACAGCAAATTTGCTTCTTTCTTTTAATGTTTTCCCACCGTATTCATCAGTTCTGGTATTCGTTACCTCCCAGAAAAACTGGTCGATCAAATAACCATGAGCACCATGAATTTCCAAAACATCAAATCCTAAATCTTTTGCCGATTTTGCCGAAGCCGCAAATTGAGCAATCGTATCCTGAATATCTTCCAAAGTCATTGTAGAAGCTTTCTCCATATCCACTAAAGGATAATCTTCCGCCATTCTGGTATCACCAACATGCCAAATCTGTGGTCCCATTTTTCCGCCATTTTTATGAACTGCATCAATCACGTTTTTCCAGCCGTTTAATGCTTCTGTTCCATAAAAATCTGGGATGTTTTGTAGATTTTTAGATCCGGGTCTGTTGATTACTGTTCCTTCAGAAAGGATCAACCCAACTTCCGAAGCTGCTCTTCTTGCATAATAATCTGCAATTTGCTGAGTGGGAACTCCGTTATCAGATTGCGCTCTCGTCATCGGAGCCATTACTATTCTATTTTTTAGTTCTAATTTTTTGTATTGAAAAGGTTTAAACAATGATTCTGTACTCATTTTTAAAGTATTTGTTTGTAATTGTTACACAAAGTAACTAATAATAGTTTGTTTTTGTATCTTTCAATAGAAAAATAGTGGTAACTTTGCAGTAACTTACATTAGTAACCTGAAAGTAACGTTTAATTTTCTGAACCATCAAAGTCACAAAAGATTAAACACTTAAGCTATTTTAAGTCTAATAGATGTATGTAAATAAGAGCACTTAAGTTATTTTAAAAATCAGAGATTTTTATTTTTATACATCTTAAGTTTTAATGATTTAATTAATTGTATTCTGCTATGAAACAAAACGAATTGATGCAATACAGCTGTCCTCTTGGCAAAGCAATGTCTGCATTGGGAAGCAAATGGAAACCAATCATCGTATTGGTTATTAAAGACCGAAAACTACGTTTTGGAGAACTTGCTGTACGCATTAATGTTATTTCGAGAAAAGTTCTGACCGATCAATTAAAAGAAATGCAAACTGACGGATTGATCATTCGTGAAGAGTTTAAAGAACTTCCACCAAGAGTAGAATATTCATTGACAGAAAAGGGTTTAGCACTTTTACCTATCTTATACCAACTGGAAGAATGGGAAACAAAGTATCATGTTTATGACCCTGAGAAAGCTAAGGATTGCAAGACTCTTTTAGAAAAAAAGGAAAAGAAAAAAGCTGTTGTTTGACAGTCTTTTTTATTATATAAATCAATTTTTTCACGCTTTGGTAATTTCCCATTCACCATTATAATAAGAACATAATACCTTACATAAAATATTATCATCTAAATCCTTAACATATAGATACCTAAACGTTCCCAATGTAATCATAATATCTTCCTCTTTTACATTTAATAAATCATAAATTTTGTTTTTTATATCTGTTTGATTTTCAAAATAAATGTAATCCCATCTAAATTTATTGACAACAGATTCTGAATTGTCATAAACAATTATTGAATTTACATTAAAATATATAAGTGAGCCTACATTTTGATCTTTATGGATAATCTCTATATATTCAGGAAATACTACAATTTTTTCAAAAGGAATTCTTAGTGAATCTATAATTTTCTGCTTGTCAATCATTATTTTTATTTATAAATTTAATTACTAATCTAAATTTACAAATTTCTAATAAAAAAAACCGCTCCAAAAAAGAAAGCGGTTTCAAAATTTATCTAAAAACTCGATTAAAATATCGCAGGATAATTCTGAGGATTTGTTTAATAAATAACCTATTATTTCTTCACAATCAACATATTCGCAAACGGTGTAATTTTTTTATTCTCAGCAATCTCCAAACCTGCTTCCAAAATTGCATTTTGCCATTGTTTTTTGCTTAAAAAATGAAAAGCTCCGATATTGAAGAAAAGAAAGTTGGTAGAATCTCTGAACTGTTCTGAAATAACCATCAAACCATCATCTTTTAAAACTCTTTTAGCTTCTTTAAAGAATAAAACTCTTTGGTCGTGATCCAAAATTTCGTGAAGTGCAGTTATGGCAAGAATTACATTTTGAGAACAATCTTCAAAAGGCAATTGATGAGGTTTTATTTTTATTTCTTTAGGATTAGGAGGAAATATTTTTTTTGAAGTTTCAATTCCTTTTTCCATTTCGTGACGATTTCCAAAAATATCGCAAACTGTTAAACTTAAATTAGGATATTTTTCTTCCAAACTTTTCGATAAAGGATCAAAACTGGCGTGAACTAAAACAACATTTTTAGTTTTATTCCAATCTATAATTCCTTTTAAATTATTTAATTCGTATAGATCTGAATTGTCATACAAAATATAAGAAGCCACGAGTGAGGCAATAATATTCAAAATAATAAGAATACTTAAAACTCTGAATAACAAAACAACTAGACTCGAATTAATAAAAAATGACAATCCAAAAAGAACAATAGAAACGATAATTCCTAAAAGGATTTTCTGGTAATTGAAGAGAATGACAAGCTTTGTGATTTTCATAAGTCGAATTCTTATTATTTTGGAATTTTATAAATATTGAATTTACAGATTTCTATAACAATTTCTTTATAATGAGATGATTTTATCTAATATATTTCTTTTTTTTGTAGCTTGAATTCTATCTGAATGATAAAAGCTTCAAAAGAGATAAAACTTTATGCCTATTTAGGTTTTCTTCTAAGCGTTTTGGCTTATGTTCTAATACAGCTGTATATAAAATCTAAGCTTCCACAAATTAGCTGGACTGCTTCTGACTGGCTGATTAATTATCAAGACGGAGGATTTAAAAGAAGAGGCCTATCCGGAAGCTTTCTTTTTTTTATTCAGGACCAATTTCATATTTCGCTACAAATGCAGATTTTTTGCATTCAGGCAATTTTTATTGGGCTTATTTTCTATTTTTTGATCCGACTTATTTTAGCAAAAAAGATCAATTGGGATATTTTACTATTAATTTGTTCACCACTTTGTCTTTTGTATTTACCCGTCAATGTTTTCAATTCCGGAAGAAAAGAGATCGTTTTATTAGCATTGGTCTTATTCTTCATGTATGGAAAATTTACTCAATTTAAAAAATATTTTCTTTTCGGTAGTTTTATTTTAGGCTTATTCCTGCATGAGCTTTTTTATTTTTACTTGCCGTTTGTAATGGCAGCTTACATCTTAAAAACAAAAAAAACAGATGTAAAATATTTAGGAAGTCTTTTTTTAGCATCAACACTCGTAATTACATTTTTGTTCTTTTTCGGTGGCGAAATTAATCAGGGACAGAGCATTGAAATATTGAATAACCGTGGAATTGAACTGGGCAAATGGAATATTTTCACATATGACGCCGTAGAAGAAAGAAAAAATATGCTCCTTGCCTATCAATCGTATATTTTATTTGCATTGGAGTTATTTTTTATGACTTTTTTATCATTCTTTTTTGTGAAAAAATATTTACCTCAGCACAAAAATGCTTTTAAAATATTCATTCTAATTTCTATGGCATGGGTAAGTCCGCTTTATTATTTAGGAGCAGATTGGTTTCGCTGGAACCATATTTATTCGTTCTTACTTATTATCTTGATTATTTCTGCTTTACCAGATAACAACGGAAAAAGATTTTGTATTGAGGGAAAGTTTAATATTCCATTGTCGATAGTAATTGTATTATTTTTCATTGTATTTTACCTTCATATACAATACGATACATCAGGAAATTCAGCAGAATATTTATTAGATTTTATTGAGAGTAAGTTGCATTAAAAAATTTCAACAAGAAAATTTCAAGGACAAATACTTATTTACTCAATTAATTTACCGTCTTTATAAACTTGAATAACCATCTCTTTATTGGGTTGATACATCTCCCATTTCCCATCATAAACACCATTTTTCCAATTTCCAATTGCTCTTAAATCTCCGTTTTCATACCAATATTTATGTGTTCCATTTGGTTTTCCATCTACAAATTCACCTTCGCGAGCTTTTTTCCCGTTTGAATGCCAATATTCCCAGAATCCGTTTTCCTTTAGGTTTTTAATTGTTCCGTTAGAAGATAGTTTTCCATTAAAAAAATATGCTTTTTTAGCTCCATCACTTATAGGTTTGAATTGAAGCTTTTTTGAACGTTCTTCTGTAAGAGTATTACTAAATTTAACAAAATCAGATTTAGCAACTAAAGTATCGCCAATGTAGATTTCATACTCATCTAAATTTATATTCTGAGAATTGAAAGTTGTAAAAGTACAAATTGCACAAATCAACGTTAAAATTATCTTCGTCATGGTTTATTTTAAATTTAAAGATATATTAAATTTTTATTATTGAACAAAAAACCGCTTTCAAAAAGAAAGCGGTTTCAAAATTTATCTAAAATCTCAATTAAAATATCGCAGGATATTTCTGAGGATTTGTTTCATTAAACATTGCATAAATTCTTTCAACCATATCATCAGAAGATGGTTTGCTGAAATAATCTCCGTCACTTGCATAAGCAGGTCTGTGATCATTTGCAGCAATCGTCAACGGATCTGAATCTAAAAATCTGAAAGCTTTTTGCTTTTCTAAAATCTGTTGAAGAATAAACGCTGAAGTTCCTCCTTCTACATCTTCGTCGATGACGACCAATCTGTTGGTTCTTTTCACAGATTCAGCAATTTCATGAGTTAAATCGAAAGGAATTAATGACTGAACATCAATAACTTCTGCAGAGATCCCTAGTTTTTCTAATTCTTCCGCTGCTTCCATTACAATTCTCCAAGTCGAACCGTAGGTTACCAAAGTAACATCTTTTCCTTCTTTTGTAACTTCAATTTTTCCTACAGGAACAGTGAACTCACCTAAGTTATCAGGTTGTTTTTCTTTTAATCTGTATCCGTTCAGACATTCAACAATTACAGCCGGATCGTCACTTTGAAGCATTGTGTTGTAGAATCCTGCAGCTTTCGTTAAGTTTCTTGGAACCAATACCAAAATACCTTTAGAAAGGTTCAAAATTCCCGCCATTGGCGAACCTGAATGCCAAACTCCTTCTAATCTGTGACCTCTTGTTCTGATGATTACAGGCGATTTCTGACCTCCTTTTGTTCTGTACTGAACCGTCGCCAAATCATCACTCATTCCCTGTAAACAATACAAAATATAGTCTAAATACTGAATTTCTGCGATTGGTCTTAAACCTCTCATCGCCATTCCGATTCCCTGACCTAAGATTGTAGCTTCACGGATTCCTGTATCGGCAACACGAACGTCACCGTATTTTTCCTGCATTCCTTCAAGACCTTGGTTTACGTCACCGATATTTCCGGCATCTTCACCAAAGACTAAAGTTTGAGGATATTTTTCGAATATTTTATCGAAATTATTTCTTACCACTACTCTTCCGTCTACATCTTCTGAAGCATCCGAATAAACTGGCTTGATCTCCTGAATATTTTCAGCTTTCCATTGAGACTGAGAATACAAATGAGAAGAATAATTGTCTTTTTCAACCTCAAAAATCTCATTATATTTCTGCATCAATTGGCTTCTTTCTGCAGAGTTGGTTCCTCTTGTAGCTAATAAAGATTTTCTTACCAAATGGAAAACATCTTTCTTCGCTTTTGAAACCAATTTATTGAATTGGCTGATATAATTTTCAATTTCAGTATTCTGTCCTTTAAGGTTTTCAACCAAAGGTAAAACTGAATTGATTAAATCTGTAATTGTTTTCTGGTAATTTTCCCAAGCATTTTTCTGCCCAGCTTTTACCGTTTTTTTAGCTTCATCATCTATTGAATCTAGTTCTTCAACAGTTGCCAAAACTTCTTCATTTCCTTCAATCTCGATTGAATAATTTAAAATCCATTCTCTGAATTTCAATAATCCGTCAAACTGAGATTCCCAAGACAAACGCTCTTCATTCTTATATCTTTCGTGAGAACCTGAAGTTGAGTGACCTTGAGGTTGCGTAACTTCAATAACGTGAACTACAACAGGAACGCTTTCCATTCTTGCAAACTGTTCAGCTCTTGCATAAGCATCCAATAATGCAGGATAATCCCAAGCTTTCACCTGAATAATTTCACAACCTTGATTTCCACCTTCTTTTCTCTGGAAACCGCTCAACATTTCAGCAATATCCGCTTTTGCTCTTTGGTTTTTTGTTGGAACAGAAATTCCGTACCCATCATCCCAAATTGAAACAATCATAGGAACCTGAAGCGCACAAGCAGCATTCAAAGTTTCCCAGAAATGACCTTCTGCTGTAGAAGCATCTCCAATTGTTCCGAAAGCAATTTCGTTACCTTCTCTTGAGAATTTTTCAGAACCGTCAAATTTTACGGTCTTGTATATTTTTGAAGCCTGCGCCAATCCTAATAATCTAGGCATTTGACCAGCTGTTGGAGAAATATCTGAAGAAATATTTTTCTGAGCTGTAAGATCTTTCCAGCTTCCGTCTTCGTTCAAACTTCTTGTTGCAAAGTGACCATTCATCTGTCTTCCAGCCGAAGCAGGTTCTCTTTCTACACTCGTATCAGCATACAACTGTGCAAAGAAACTTTCAACTGTCAAAGCATCTGCTGCCAAAGCAAAGGTTTGATCTCTGTAATATCCTGAACGGAAATCACCATTTTTGAAAACTTTTGCCATTGCAAGCTGCGGAAGCTCTTTTCCGTCTCCAAAAATTCCAAATTTAGCTTTTCCGGTAAGTACTTCTCTTCTGCCCAGATAAGACATTTCACGAGAGATTCTTCCTAACTTATAGTCTTCAAGTATTTGATTTTTAAAATCTTGAAAGGAGATCTGTTGAGTTTCAATATAGGTTGTTTGCATTGCCAAATATTAAATTAATTTTATTAATGAAGTATTTTGCTAATATACACTTTTTATATTAATTTTAATTTTCAATAATGTTTTTTAAAAATTTGATAATCAAGATTATTCTATCTTAATTTTACATAATATAAAAAAATGGAAAAAAAATCGTCCCATATTCTGAATGCATCCAGCAATTTACTGGGTTTTTCGATGCTGATTATCACCTCACTTAAAATCACAAAAACGAGCCACAACACTTATTTAGATGAGTTTGCGGGAGTTGCATGTGTATTTTTTGCATGCAGCTGTTTTTTCTCATTTATGTCAATAAGATCAAAGAAAGAAAAGATGGAGAATAGATACGAGCAGATTGCGGATTATTTATTTTTAACCGCTTTATTTTGTATTGTTTTGTCGGTGATTATGATTACAACAATGATTTTAGATTAAGAACTTTTTTAAAATCATTTTAAAATTAACCTATAAATATATCTCGCTGACTTTGCAGATTGCGCTGATTTATTTTAAATCTGCTAAATTTCCCTAATCTGCGAGACTTAAAATAAACAAAAAAATCTTTTAGAACTTTCTTTCGATAACGTAATCAAGCATTTTATGTAATGATTCTCTAACCTGAGAATCCGGAAATTCATTAAGAATATCTTTTGCTTTTTGCTGAAAATCTTTCATTACGGTAATTGCATAGTCTAATCCTCCCGAACTTTTTACAAAAGCGATTAGCTCTTTTACTCGTTTCTGGTCATTATTGTAACGCTTAATTGTATTGAAATAATACTTTCTGTCGGTTTCGCTAGCTATTTTTAAAGTATGAATCAAAGGTAGAGTCATTTTTTGTTCTTTGATGTCGATTCCAACTGGTTTTCCGATTACGTTTGAACTTAAATAATCAAATAAATCATCTTTGATCTGAAAAGCCATTCCTGTGTAAGTACCGAACTGCATCATTTTTTTAGCTAAATTTTCATCAGCTCCATTTGACAAAGCTCCGATTTCGCAACATGCAGCAATTAAAGTAGCCGTTTTCTGACGGATAATTTCGTAATAAACATCTTCGGTGATATCGAGTTTCCTGGCTTTTTCCAACTGAAGAAGTTCACCTTCAGACATTTCTCTGATGGTTCTGGAAATCACGGAAAGTAAATCGTAATCTTTATGGTCGGTAGAAAGTAAAACCGCTTTTGAAAGTAAAAAATCACCAACTAAAACCGCAATCTTATTCTTCCACAACGCATTGATTGAAAAGAAATTACGACGTTTAAAACTTTCATCCACCACATCATCGTGCACCAAAGTTGCCGTGTGAATCAACTCGATCATTGAAGCGCCACGATATGTTTTTTCGTTGACATCTCCAATCAGTTTTGCGCACAAAAATACAAACATTGGACGCATCTGTTTTCCTTTTGTGGTAACAATAAAACGGGTAACTTTATCGAGTAAAGCGACTCTGCTCTGCATAGATTCATAAAACTTCTGCTCGAAAAGTTTCATTTCCTCATTGATCGGCTGCTTGATTTCTTCTACAATGTTTGCCACGAAGTAAGAATGATGGGTGAGTATTTATTAATTCTCACAAAGATAATTTTTTTCCGCCAATTTTAACAGAAATTAAAGTTGGAGTTTTTCTTTGGGAATAAAATAAAAAAATGGTTTGGTTTTCTTGATGGGTGAATAAAATCTTTCACCGGAAATATAAACACCGGTTTCATCAACAGCAATTCCCTCAATCTGACCAATTGTTAAAGCGCTTCCCAAATAAAGATGTCTGGGTTTCTCTTTGAAAAAAATTCCGGGTTCGGATTCATTAAAGATATTTAGAAAGACTTCCGTTTTCTTGGTATATCCTACTACATAGAGCTTTTTATCAAAATAAGATGCGTCTGTAACGACAAAATTTGTTTTGTAAGATTCAACTTTTTCGGCAGCTTGATTTTCAAAATTTTCTGGATCGAGCGTGTAATGCGTAGTCGATTTTGAAGCCCACTCTTTTGTGAAAATATGGATTTTACCGTTTAAATAAATCATCGATTCCAAGTCAAAATCTGTATTAATATTTCTCGATGTAAAATCTTTTTGTTCAGAATAATAAAACGAAATTGTTTTCATCGAATCATTTTGCAACTGATCATTTTGAAAAGGAATTTTATAAATTTTTAAATGTTGTCGCGTTCCTGCGTTGTTTCCAAAATCTCCGATGTAGAAGCTTTTGCCATCGTTGGTTAATGCTTCCCAATCTTTATTTTCGGTATTTGTTTTTAAAACTTTTAAAATTTTTCCTGAGTTTTTATCTATTTCATACAATTCTGCAGGATTTCCGCTGTCGTTGAAGGTGTATAGTTTTCCATCAAAAAAATTCAATCCTGAAGTTTCCTGAATCGAATCGTTGAGAACTGCAATTCTATATTTTTTAAGCTTGAAAATTTCTGCCTGTTGAGAAAAAGCAGTCTGAAAAAAGAATAGGGTAAATAATAGAATGATCTTCTTCATTCTACAAAAATAGGATTTTAAGGATAAACTGACTGTTAAGAATAATCAAAAAACCTTTAGAAAAGGTATTATTTACAACAGTATTTAGTCGGTAACTTTATTGGCTAACTGCCCACAAGCTGCATCAATATCACCTCCTCTACTTTTACGGATCATAACGGTAATTCCGGCATTTTCAAGCTGACGAACATAATTGTCTTCTGCTTTTTTGTTGCATTGATCGTATTTTCCGTCACCGATTGGGTTGTATTGAATTAAGTTTACTTTAGAAGGAACTTGTTTGCAATATCTAATTAAAGCTTTAATGTCTTCATCACCATCATTAATTCCTTTCCAGACACAATATTCAAAAGTAATGACTGAACCTGTTTTTTTGTACCAATATTGAAGAGACTCCATAATATCCGTCAAAGGAAACTTATCCGAGAACGGCATAATTTCGTTACGCTTAGATTCTATCGCTGAGTGAAGTGACAAAGCTAATTTCACACGCAAATCATCATCTGCGAGCATTTTTATCATCTTCGGAAGTCCGGATGTAGAAACAGTGATTCTTCTTGGTGACATCCCCAAACCTTCCGGTTGAGTAATTTTTCTGATCGCTTCAACTACATTTTTGTAATTCATCATCGGCTCACCCATTCCCATAAATACGATATTGGAAAGCGGTCTGTTGAAATACATTTTGCTTTGGCTGTCGATTAAGGCAACCTGATCTACGATTTCAGCGACTTCAAGATTCCTCATTCTTTTGAGTCTTGCTGTTGCACAAAATTCGCAGTTTAAAGAACATCCCACCTGTGAAGAAACACAAGCTGTCGTTCTGGTTTCTGTGGGAATTAAAACAGATTCTACCAATAAACCGTCGTGAAGTTTCACTCCGTTTTTTATGGTTCCGTCTGTACTCTTTTGAAGCTGATCTACAGAAACTGGATTGATGGTATATTCCTCAGAAATTCTGTCACGAAGCTGCTTTGAAAGATTCGTCATCTCCTCTATTGAATGTAGATTTTTGCTCCACAGCCAATCGTAAACCTGTTTCGCACGAAACGGTTTTTCTCCTAAAGATCCAAAATAATCTTTAAGCTGGTCGAGGGATAGAGTTCTTATATCTTTCAAAATATTATAGATTATAGATTTTAAATTATAAATTTTAGATTAAAATACAATACCGAAGTTTGCATTCAATCTAAAATCTATAATTCATAATTTAAAATTAATTATATAATCAACATTGCGTCACCGTAAGAATAGAATTTATATTTTTCTTTTACGGCTTCTTCATAGGCATGCATTAGGAAATCTTTTCCAGCAAATGCAGCGATCATCATCATCAAAGTAGATTTTGGTGTATGGAAATTGGTAATCATTGTGTTAGCAATTCCAAAATCGTGTGGTGGATAAATAAATTTATTAGTCCAACCATTGAAAGCTGAAATTTTTCTGTTTGAAGAAACAGAAGTTTCAATTGCTCTCATCGTTGTAGTTCCTACTGCACAAACTCTTCTGTTTTCCTGAACAGCTTTGTTGATGATTTCAGCATTTTTTTCATCGATGATAATCTCCTCAGATTCCATTTTATGCTTTGAAAGATCTTCAACTTCAATTGGGTTGAAAGTTCCTAATCCAACATGAAGCGTTACCTCAGCAAAATCGATTCCTTTGATTTCTAATCTTTTCATCAAATGCTTAGAGAAATGCAAACCTGCAGTTGGTGCTGCTACAGCTCCTTCTACTTTTGCATAAATCGTCTGATATCTTTCAGCATCTTCCGGCTCTACATCTCTTTTGATATATTTGGGAAGTGGAGTTTCTCCTAATTCTTTCAATTTAGATCTGAATTCTTCATAAGAACCATCAAATAAGAATCTTAAAGTTCTACCTCTTGAAGTTGTGTTATCGATCACCTCAGCAACCAAAGATTCATCTTCAGTAAAGAATAATTTGTTACCAATTCTTATTTTTCTTGCAGGATCTACCAAAACATCCCAAACACGAGTTTCTTTATCTAGTTCTCTCAACAAGAAAACTTCAATCTTAGCTCCTGTTTTTTCTTTATTTCCGTAAAGACGAGCCGGGAAAACTTTAGTATTATTGAAAATGAACAAATCTTTCTCGTCGAAATAATCTACTACGTCTTTGAATAATTTATGTTCTATAGTTTGAGCTTTTCTATCAAGAACCATAAGCCTTGATTCATCTCTATGTTCAGAAGGATGCTCAGCTAATAATTCTTCAGGGAGATCAAAATTAAAATCGGATGTCTTCATTTTTTAAATTACGGTTTAAAAATTATTTGAAATTACATGGTGTAATTTTCGAGGTGCAAATATACAACATTCTATACCCCTTTGTCAAGTGTTTATTTCACTCCTCTTTATTCATGATGGTTAGAGGTTAGAAATTTTATTATTTTTAATGTATTATCATCTAAAAAATGATTATTTTGGCTTAATCAAAAATATATACGATGAGCAAATATTCTATTGAATCTTTTGTAAATGAAACAAAAGAAAACCCTCTTGAAAGAGATTATTTCGAACTGGAAAAACCAGCACTTTTAGAAATCAATTTAAATAATCAAGCGGTCTGGACAAAAACAGGAAGCATGGTTGGTTATATCGGCAATATCAATTTTGAAAGACAAGGAATGCTTTCGGGCGGACTTGGGAATTTATTGAAAAAAGCAATCAGCGGTGAAGGTTCTAAACTGATGAAAGCCGAAGGAACCGGAAAACTGTACGTTGCAGATGATGGAAAAAAAGTAAGGATTTTATATCTAAATAATGAAGCAGTTTGTGTGAACGGAAATGATGTTTTGGCACACGAACAAAGTATAAAAAGTGATATCACCATGCTGAAAAGTATTGCCGGAGTAATGTCGGGCGGATTGTTTCAGGTAAAACTTTCCGGGACAGGACATATCGCAATAACCACTCACGGTGAGCCTTTAACTTTATTGGTCACTCCGGATGCGCCGGTTTTCACAGATCCAAATGCAACTGTAGCCTGGTCTGGAAATTTAAGTCCTGAACTAAAAACCAATGTTTCTTTTAAAAGTTTAATTGGAAGAGGAAGCGGTGAAGAATTTCAGATGAAGTTTTCCGGTAATGGATGGGTTTTGATACAACCTTATGAAGAGGTTTATAGAGTTGAAAAATAGAATTTAAATACGTCAATTCTGAATAGTGAATTGACAATTTTCAAATGAAAAAGCAGGGACTTTTGGGTTCTTGCTTTATTATTTACGGGTAGTCTGTTTTTTTACAATACTCAATTTTTTAATAAAAAATTAATTACCTAGTTTTTTATCATCTAAAAATTTTAAATTTATTTTTTCGCATTTTGAAAGATCATCATTCATAATTACACCATTTTTATAATCGGTAGTAACATTAATAATTCGGTAATTTGGAGAGTCTAACTTTAGCAACAATGCATTATAAATTTTAGAATGAATATTAGGTGTTAAATCCATAAATCTAATTTCTGGCATTGGAAAATCACTTTTCTCAACTACAATTTTCAATTCAAGTGTTGAATTTTTCTTTTGTAGAGTAGATGCCTTTATTACAAATACATTTTCACTAACCTCTTCTACATCAATATCCTCCACTTCTACTTCATCATTATTTATTTCTAATTGAGAAGTTTGTAAGAATTTCAAGCTCAGAAACTCACTTTTTTTATTAATAGAATAAGAGCTTAAACTCTTCTTTTTATAATCATATAAGAAAAAACTTCTTATTGGTTTACTTGAAAAACTGAAGTCATAGGCAATAAAATCTTTATTTTGAGAATTAAAATAAATGATGTTTGTTCTTTTACTTCCTTTATATCTACCCTTAAGCTGAGTCTCTAAATCATAGCATTTATAATCAAAATGATACTCCTGAGAATAATAAAGAGGGAACAATAAAATACAGGATAAAGTAAAACTTTTCATTACATTATTTATTATTTAAATTCAACACCACATTTACTTTTTTCGTCTCTATTAATTTTTGGGTTACAGATATCCCTTTGAGATTAGAGTTGCTAGAAAATGATTTAATTATATAGTTATTATCTACTTCATCGGTCATTAATTTACTTTTGATTAATTGCAAAATTTCAATTTCTTCGGAATGTCTCAATGGTTCATAATCTACATACATTAAATTGTCTTCAAAAGCCATTAATTCAATATTAAAAATAAAATTATTCTTTTTAATAGACTTATTTTTAATCGTAGAAATTTTATATTTCAATTGACCAATCCTTTCTATTTGCAAACTATCATATTTATAAAGATAATAGTTTGTAAGTGAATTGCTAGATTCGTACACGAATTGAAGTTGGTCAGAAGCTGGGTCATTTAGTGCAAAATGATGTACAATATCTTTTTTTGAATCTTTAATTATCGCATAAAACTTCTTTGTGATTGTATTTAGACCAATCTCCATTAGTACATCTTTATCATTAGAATTAATCATATGAAATGAGGTGTAATGATTATTTCTTTCTGAGAATACTTCATACTTCATCATATAATCAAAATGATACTCCTGCGAAAAAACAAAGCTTGAAATAAAACAAAATAATAGCAAAAAATTTTTCTTCATATAAAAGTATTTGTGAAACACAAATATATCTTTTTAATTAGAAATGTTTATAGTTTATAAATAATCTAATACCTTTTTCCAATCCTCAAATTTTCTTTCAAAAGAAATCGTGTGAAGCGGACTTGTTGATGGCAATAAATAAATTGGAATTCTAAAATTTTTGCCTAATAACTTCTGTAGATTTTTATACGACTTTCCACCGTTACAGAAAACAGCTTTTATATTGGGATAATTTTCTAACAGTTTTTCAATCTGATTAGCTTCTTCATTTTTAATTTCAGAATCAAGGCTTCCTTTTCTTTCGCAGGAATCGATAACATCCCAAATTGCAATGTGATTTTTCTTTAAAATATTAATTCGCACGGAATAATCTTCTGTAAATTCTTCGCTAAACAATTCAAAAATAATTTTCCAGAATTTGTTTTGTGGATGAGCGTAATACTGTTGTTTCTCAAGAGATTTCACACCTGGAATTGAGCCTAAAATTAAAATTTTAGATTTTTCATCGATAAATGGTGGGAATGATGAGATTCGGTTTTGCATGATTCAAATATATAAATTTTGACTAAAGCTTTAAGAATATTTAAAAACAAAAAGCGGGCTAAAGCCCGCTTCTATTGATAATTTATATAATATTATAAATATTGAGAATATTAAAAACCACCCCGTCTAAATTTTCTTTGAAAATTTATCCACCCCTTCAAAGGAGGGGAATTAGAGTGAAAATATTTTCTATAAAGTTTCTTTCAGCCAATCAAAAAATTCTCTCTGCCAAACTAAGCCATTTTGTGGATGAAGAACCCAGTGATTTTCGTTCGGAAAATATACTAATTTAGATTTTAAGCCTCTTAACTTTGCGGATTGAAACGCTTCCTGACCTTGCTCGTATGGTACTCTAAAATCAATTCCGCCCTGAATAATCATAATTGGCTTATTCCATTTTTCCACAAAATTGCTTGGATTAAATTCTGTATATGCTTTTGGAAGAGGTTTTTCCCAAGGCGAACCAATATCCCAGTTTGCAAACCAAAGTTCTTCCGTCGTTAAATACCAAGATTTCATATCAAATAATCCGTCGTGAGCGATGAATGTTTTGAATCTGTTTTCGTGAATTCCAGCTAACATAAATACACTGTAACCACCGTAACTAGCTCCAACAGCTGCAACTCTTTCGTCATCAACATAAGGTAAAGTTTTAGCATAATCTGTTGCTGCCAAATAGTCTCTCATCGGTTGTCCACCCCAATCTCTTGAGATTTCTTCGTTCCATTTGGTTCCCCAACCCGGCATTCCGCGACGGTTTGGTGCAACAACAATGTAACCGTTTGCTGCCATCAAAGCAAAATTCCATCTTGTGCTGAAAAATTGGGTTAATCCAGATTGTGGACCTCCCTGACAATACAATAAAGTTGGATATTTTTTATTCGGATCGAAGTTTGGAGGGTAATGAAACCACACTCCCATTTCTTTTCCGTCCGAAGTTTTCACCATTTTCAATTCAGATTTTCCTTGTGCTAATTTTGCATAAGTATCTTTATTGACATCGGTAACCTGACTTAATTCTCCGTTTTTAAGATTTACTGAGAACAATTCTGCACCGTGATTGATATCCGTTTTTGAAACTAAAAGAGATTTTTTTCCTTCTGCAAAAATATCACTTACATCAAAATTCCCTTTTGTGATCTGACTTACTTTTGCATTTTTAAGATCTACAGAAAACAACTGAACGGTTCCGCGAAATGCTGCATTAAAATAGATACTTTTAGAATCGCTGCTCCAGAAAGTTGTTCCGGTTACGCTTTCGTCCCAGTTTCCTGTCATATTGCTTTTTGCACCGGTTTTCCAGTCCATTACCACAATATCATTTTTATCGGCTTCGTATCCTTCTCTTTCCATACTTTGCCACAACAACCATTTTCCATCTGGTGAAAATTTTGGATTAACATCATAACCCATCATTCCTTCTGTTAAGTTTTTTGTTGTTGCTGAAGCTAAATCGTAAGCAAAAATATCGGTGTTTGTACTTGTAGAATATTCTTTACCACTTTTAGGTTTTGTAACATATAAAAGCTGTGAAGAATCTGGACTAAAAACGAAATCTTCCGCTCCACCGAAAGGTCTTTGGGGAGAATCCCAAGTTTTTCCTTCCAATAAATCCTTAGCAGAATCTACACTTGAAGAAGTATTAACCACAAAAACGTGATTGTATTTTCCTTCATTAAAATAATCCCAGTGTCTGTGATTCAGGTCTGTATAAACCTGTGCTGTCGTTTTTGGAGTATCTGCATATTTATCTTTCCCCATCAGTTTTTCTACCAAAACCTGTTTGCTGAAAGCAATTTTCTTTCCATCCGGAGAAATAACGATGTTATCTGCTTCACCGATGGTGTAAAATTCTGTCCAGGTTTTCCCACTGTCTTTTGAAAGATAAATTTTCTCACCTTCCTGAGCGTAAAGTCCGTTTTTATCCCACTGAACTAAAGCTTTTTTACCTAAATCAATTTTAGAAGACTGATTATTGATAACGTTCAGGAAATAGTTTTCGTTTTTTGTTTTTTCAGTTTTCAGATCAACCTGTCCTACTTTATAAATCAGCGATGATTGGTCTGGAGAAACAGCCTGCACTCCTACTTTTTTCAAAGTCCAAAGAATTTCAGGTGTCATGAGTTGTTGTGCATTCATTAAGAAAGGCGCTGCCAAAGCGAGCAGACTGTACTTAAGTTTCATATTCTGTACTATTTTTATGAACTTTCGGGATTTTGAAATCACCTCGGCTCTTTTATTATTCTAAGATTGCCAAAGTTATGTAAATGTGATTAAACTTCAAATTTAATGTTGAGTTTAAAATTACAATGCTTAATTTTATATCACAAAAAAGTCTCACAACCATGAAAAAACTTTTCTTTTTTATTTCTATATTTTCATCTGCTTTCTTTTTTTCGCAGATAAATATGTCAGTGGCTACCCATTTTTATAATCCTTACCAAATGAATATTCAGGGGAACGGAACAATATATTACACAACAGATGGAACAACGCCAACTTTAAGCTCAAGTTCAGCAGTTAATAGTGTCAATATTTTAATTGATCAAAATAAAGAAATTAAAGCTTTTTTGGTAAATAACACAGGAAATACATCTGCCGTTTTCACCAAAAAATATTTTACAGGAGTAATTCCTGATGCACATATTTTCTTTAAACCTCCATCAGGATGGACAAACGGAACTTGTGTAAGAGTTGAAATGATCAATCCGAATTCAATTGATGGTTTTGTCATAGACAATTTAGGTTCCGGATATTCTATGAACAATACCGGATGTGATGGATGGTACAAAATCACTAAAAGTTTTGAAACCGCTAATGTAAGTTTCACCAACTGTTATTTATATCAAAATTTCCCTGGGAATATAGATACCCCATTAATTCCTATGGGAAGTAGCATTTATTATGATTTTAGTAGCGGAATAATCACCAATCCTCCGTCTTGTTTATTAGGAACAAAAGATGTTAAACATAAAGATGTTACTTTGGTTAAAGTTTATCCGAATCCTGTTGCAGAGATTTTACAGATTAATACCGATAAAGATTTCGTTGGGTATGAAATTTTGGATGGAACAGGAAGAGTAATTTCAAAAGAAAAATTCTCCAAGTCAATATCAGTTAATCATTTGAGTTCAGGAAATTATTTTGTAAAATTAATTGATAACAAGCATGATTTTGTTTTTGTTAAATTTATAAAGAAGTAATTTTAATTTCAAATCAGAATATCAATATTAAAAAATCCCAACTATATTTTAGCTGGGATTTGTATTTTAACTTATAATATCTTCATTTTCTTCTTCATGATCATCTTCATTGTCGCTTCTGCTGTAGAGATTATTTTCTTCATCAGGAAGCTGGTCGGTGATTTGCTCGAAATTATCATCATCTTCAGCTCCCGGAATATCTAAACCATAAGGCATTCCGTCGTTAACATGACCGGGATTGATGATAGGATTTCCGTCTCCATCCAAAGGAATGTGTTTTTCTTTGTTGAAGATATCTTCACTTGGTTTGTAATCCATCTCCTCCAATTTTCTGTCTTGCTCATTTTTGTTATCTTCAGTTATCATAATATTTATTTTAGTGTTACTAAAGAATAGACAAAAATGGTTCCAATTTTTAGAGAGCCAAGGAAAAAGTTGAAAGAAACAAGTTGAAAATTGTAACCTTTTTTCCAAAATTTCCCAAATCGAAATCAAATTCCAAACCTTAAATCTCAAATTTAATACACTTCCGGATTTGCAATGTGCGGCATTTTCTCTCCTTTAGAAAAAGCAATAATATTTTCTGCCGCCAATCTTGCCATTCCGTTTCTGGCTTCTATCGTTGCTGAACCAATATGTGGAAGAACACAAACATTCGACAATTGCAAAATTGGGTCATTATCTTCAATAGGTTCCGGATTGGTAACATCTAAACCGGCGCCCCAAATTTGTCCGGAAACCAAAGCTTGGTACAAATCTTTCTGATTATGAAAACCTCCTCTTGCTGTATTCACAAAAATGGCATTTTTTTTCATCCTTTCAAAAACTGAAGCATTGAAAAGATTGCTTTGTTCAGGTTTAAAATTGGCATGAATACTCAAAACATCCGATTGCTCGATCAATTCATCGAAAGAAACATATTTTGCATCAAGTTCGTTTTCAGCTTCTTCATTATGATTTCTGTTGTGATAAATAATATTCATTCCGAAAGCTTTTTTACATTTTTCAGCCATTTCAAAACCAATTCTTCCTAAACCGAAAACACCCAATGTTTTACCATACAATTCCTGTCCAAGTTCATAAAGCGGATCAAAATTTCCCCAGTTTCCATCTTTTACTTTTTGAAAATAAAAACTCGCTCTTCTGGCAACCGATTGCATCAATAAAAATGCAACATCTGAAGTCGCCCGGCTCAAAACATCAGGTGTGTTTCCTATCGGAATATTTCTTTTACTGGCTTCTTTAATATCAACATGATCAAAACCTACACTAAACAAAGCAATGGCTTTTACATTAGGACATTGTTCAAAAAAATCCTGATCAAATGCATTGGCTCCAACATTTAAAATGGTGTCTGTATTTTTACAGTATTGCAGCCATTCTTCGCGTGACAGATCATCATTTTCCGGAATTGTAATCTCCAAACCTGCTTCTTTCAGCATTGTAATTCCTATTTCGGGAATTCTTTTGTTTATAAAAACTTTCATTATTTATTTTTTAGACAAATAAAAACCTCACTACTTTTACAAGTGAGGTTCTCATTAATTATTATTGACTTATTTTTAGATTTCATTCAAATTAAAGTCCAATTTTCATTCCGAAAAAGTTCAGATTTATAGTTTAAATGAATTATTTCAATCTGATCAATTCGCCTTTTCTTTTTACAATATTTTTATAATCCCACTGTATTTCTACAGATTTTTTAAGCCAGCGCAAAATATCAGTTTCATTTATTTCATTCACATTATTATAAAATACAGAGGCATCCTGAAATTTTTCACCTTCTACATTCAATTGTTCTTCATTAAAAGATTTTCCGCTCCAAAACATCAGACGAATTCCTTTTTTTTGTTTGCTGTAACCTACAATTGGATTTCCTTCTAAAAACCAAACCGGATGAGCATGCCAGATTTTATTTTCAGCATCATTCAGTCCAGAATCAATCAATTGAGAAAGTTTTATGCAAATTTCTTTGTCTGAATCTGGTTGTCTTTCGTTATAATCAGAAATATCAGGATTGATCATATCTTTTTGGTTAAAAATTTGGTTGCGCTTAAACTACTTTAAAATTAATGTAAATAATCCAAATTATTAGAACAGCAAGATGTACAATAGTTGAAAGTTTTGTTTCTTTCTTCATCACAAATGCTTTTATCCCATTAATGATCAATAAAATAACATTCAGTATTATAAAAATAAAAACAGATAAAACATCTAAGTTTGGCGTACATGGTCCGGATTTGAATTTCCCTGAAATATTTATTAAAACGATTGTCAATATTGCTATTATATAAAATACGATTGATTTTAGTGCATTCTTTTTTTCTTGACTCATATATATTTACAGGTTATGAGAACTAATCTTTCAGCTTACTGATTCGTATTATTCAACATCGGTACAAATTTATAAGCTCCAAACTCTTCTTTTTCAATTTCTGTGGGAGAAATTTTTGTAAACCGGTATAAAACCTGTTGATCAGTCGGTCCCAAAGGAATGACCATTTTTCCACCTACTTTTAATTGTTTTAATAATTCAGTCGGTAAAACAGCAGCTCCGCAAGTCACAATAATTTTATCGAAAGGGGCAAAAGTAGGAAGTCCGGCAAAACCATCACCAAAACTCTGAAATTTAGGATACAAATGCATTTCACGAAGTTTCTTTTTAGAAAAATCGAAAAGATCTTTCTGCCTTTCAACCGTATAAACTAAAGCTTTCATTGCTAATAAAACAGCAGTTTGGTAACCACAACCTGTTCCTATTTCAAGCACTTTTTCTCCCGGTTTTACCTGCAAAAGTTCTGATTGTTCTGCCACTGTTGAAGGATGAGAAATTGTCTGATGTGCCAATATCGGGAAAGCACGATCTTCGTACGCAAAATCTTCAAAAATACTTTCAATAAAAAGATGTCTTGGTACTTCATTTATTGCAGAAAGTACATTCTCATCCGAAATCCCAATCTTGTGTCTGAGATATTCAACCAATTTTTTTCTTTTCCCTTTATGTACAAACGAATCATGCATCATCAACAGTTATTAGATAGTGTAGCTACAAAAGTAAAAAAACAATCAATACTTATCAACCTAAAACCTCTCATCTATTTCCTAATACCTAAAATTATTATCTTTACAAAAATTACAACGCTATGTTAAAAGCAGGTTTGGTAGGCGCCGGACATTTGGGAAAAATACATTTAAGACTTCTTAATCAGTCAGATAAATACGATTTCGTAGGTTTCCACGATAAAGATGTAGAAAACGGAAGAAAGCTAGAAGCTGAATTCGGATATAAATATTTTGAAAATTTTAATGAATTATTAGATCAGATTGAAATGTTGGATATTGTTACTCCAACACTTTATCATTATGATTATGCTCTGAAAGCTATCGAAAAAGGTCTTCATTTTTTTATTGAAAAACCAGTGACTCAAACTCTCGAACAGGCTGAAGAAATCCTTTCAAAATGTCGTGAGAATGGCATCAAAGCACAGGTTGGTCACGTTGAAAGATACAATCCTGCATTTATTGGAGCAAAAGATTACATTCAGAATCCGATGTTTATTGAGATTCACCGTTTGGCAGAATTTAATCCTCGCGGAACTGATGTTTCTGTAGTATTAGACCTAATGATCCACGATCTTGATATTTTGTTGAGCGTTGTAAGATCAAAAGTAAAAAACATTCATGCAAGTGGCGTTTGTGTCGTAAGCAAAACTCCGGATATTACCAATGCAAGAATTGAGTTTGAAAATGGGTGTGTTGCCAATTTAACGACGTCAAGAATTTCTATGAAAGCGATGAGAAAAAGTCGTTTTTTCCAGAAAGACGCTTATATTTCTGTTGATTTCTTAGAGAAAAAAGCTGAGGTGATCAGAATGAAAGATGCTCCTGAAAGCCCTACTCCATTCGATATGATTATTGAAAATGCAGAAGGTGAAAAAAATCAAATCTTATTTGAATATCCAAATATTCAGGCGAATAATGCGATTTTGGATGAATTAAATTCTTTTGCTGATGCTATTTTAGAAGATAAAAATGTAGAAGTTTCTTTGGAAGACGGAACCGAAGCGTTGAAAGTAGCTTTAGAAATTATGAAACTGATTTCTTAATTTTTAATCAGATTACAATTTACATTTATCATTCTGATAATATAATTATAAAAACATTGCAAATCCCTTTTAGTTTCTGAAAGGGATTTTTTATCGCCAAGATTAAATTACAGATCTGTTCTTTTCATTACATTATTCTGTGTATTCGTTACATTTCAAAAAAAACAAGTTTTTACATCCGTTTATTCTTTAGAAATTTACACTCAAATAAATGACAATTGATTATGGGGAAATATAGAAATATTATTTTTTATGTAGCAACGATTATCTTTTTCTCAGCATTGATGTATTGGTTTTTTGTGGAAGGAAAAACCCTTGAAATAGGAGAAAATATTCCACCAAGCAAGATTACCGGAAATACAATGTGGGAAAATTTCACCGATTCTTTTTTATCTAATCTGCATCATCCTTTAGCACTTTTACTGGCACAGATTGTTACCATTATTTTGGTTGCAAAATTATTTGGCTGGATTTGTGTGAAACTGAAACAGCCTTCCGTAATTGGAGAAATGATTGCAGGAATTGTTTTAGGACCATCCCTTTTCGGATTATATTTTCCTGAACTTTCAGCGTTTATTTTTCCGAAAGAATCATTAGGAAACTTACAGTTTTTAAGTCAGATCGGTTTGATTCTCTTCATGTATATTGTCGGAATGGAGCTTGATTTAAGCGTTTTAAGAAAAAAAGCGCACGATGCAGTTGTAATCAGTCACGCAAGTATCATCATTCCTTTTGCATTGGGAGTTGGGTTGTCTTATTTTATTTATAAAGAATTTGCTCCGGAAGGAATTCAGTTCAGTTCTTTTGCTTTATTTATAGCGATTGCGATGAGTATTACCGCATTTCCGGTTCTCGCCAGAATTGTACAGGAAAGAAATTTACATAAAACAAAAATAGGAACCGTAGTTATTACCTGTGCTGCAGCCGATGATATTACAGCCTGGTGTATTTTAGCGGCCGTAATTGCAGTGGTAAAAGCAGGATCTTTTTCGGGATCAATTTTCGTGATTATCATGGCGATTGTTTATGTTTTCATCATGATTAAAGCAGTAAGACCATTCTTACACAGAATTGCAGAATCTCAGAAAGGAAAAGGTTTTATCAGCAAAGCATTGGTTGCCGTATTTTTCTTGATTCTTATTATTTCGTCATATGCAACAGAAGTTATCGGGATTCATGCATTATTCGGTGCATTTATGGCAGGTGCAATTATGCCTGAAAATGTAAAATTCAGAAATCTTTTCATCGAAAAAATAGAGGATGTTGCCTTGGTTTTATTGCTTCCGCTTTTCTTCGTATTTACAGGTTTAAGAACACAAGTCGGATTATTAAATGATCCACACCTTTGGAAAATAGGCGGATTTATTATTCTTACAGCCGTTATTGGAAAATTTGTAGGAAGTGCTTTAACTGCTAAATTCTTAAAACTAAGCTGGAAAGACAGCCTTACAATCGGCGCATTGATGAATACAAGAGGTTTAACCGAACTTATCGTTTTGAATATCGGTTACGATCTTGGAGTTTTAGGCCCCGAATTATTTACAATGTTGGTCATCATGGCATTATTCACCACCTTTATGACCGGACCTTGTCTTGACATTATTAATTATTTCTTTAAAGGCAAAAAATCGTCATTGGAAGAAGAGGAACATGATGAAAACGATTCAAAATACAGGGTTCTTTTATCTTTTGAAACCCCTGAATCTGGAAGTACATTACTGAAACTTGCCGATAATCTTACGCATAAAATGAATGGCAACAAAAGCGTAACTGCAATGAATATCGCTCCTGTTGATGAATTGCACGCTTTTGATATCGATAATTTTGAGAAAGAACAGTTTAAAAACGTGATCGAAACCTCGCAGGAACTTCAGCTTGAAGTCACTACCCTTTTCAAAGCTTCCACAGATATTGAAAATGATCTGACGAATATTTCGAACAAAGGAAATTATGATTTACTTTTGATTATGCTCGGAAAATCAATGTACGAAGGAAGTTTGCTTGGAAGACTTTTAGGTTTCACAACAAAAATTATTAATCCTGAAAAATTATTGAACACCGTAAAAGGAAAAAGCAATATTTTCAACAATTCGCCATTCGACGATTCTACTTTGCAGATTTTAGATAATACCAATATTCCTGTCGGAGTTTTGGTAGACAGAGACTTTAATTCTGCAGACAGAGTATTCATTCCTATCTTTAATTTAAGTGATTTTTATTTGCTTGAATATGCAAAAAGACTGATCAACAACAACAATTCACAGATTATTATCTTAGATGTTGCAGGACAAATCAGAAACAATATTGAAGTGAAAGAACTCATCAGAAGCATTGAACAGGTTGCTCCTAATCACATCACTTTATATAACGAAAAACAGATTGAAAAGGAGTTTTTACAGTCCCAAGATTTAATGTTAATCAGCAAAAAAAGCTGGAGAGGTTTGATAGATTCTAAAAGTCTTTGGTTGTCGGATATTCCTTCAACATTGATTATCTCGAATCCTTAACTAATAATTTTCATAAATTTAGATATTGATATTTTAAAAAAGACCGGAACTTGATGAGTTTCGGTCTTTTAAGTTTGCTTGATGAATTGGTATTTATATTACATTTAGAATTTAAAACTCTTTGTGCATTTAAAGCATTTTCGACATTTTTTTATATCTTTAAAAAGAGATAAATTTCACAAAGAAAAACACAAATTTACTTTAAGATCAAATATTTTTAATCCACTATGTACAAACTTTTCATATTCTTTATTCTATTTCTATCTTTTACAAAAAACCAGGCACAGGAATTATCAATTCCATTTGAAATTATAGACGGATTTCCTATTGTTCATGTCTCGGTAGACGGGAGAAATCATCAATTCGTTTTTGATACCGGAGCATATAAAACATGTATAAATTCTGAAGTTTTTCCTAATCTTCCTGTTTCAAAAATTATTGAGAACGTAGGAGGAATTAGCAGTGAAAGAAAATCAATGAATGCTGTGAATTTTTCTTTTAATTTTTTAAATCAAAACTACCTTAACCAAGAAGTTCTTTATACCGATTTAAGTTTATTCTCAAAAATAAGTTGTACGAACTTAAAAATAAGTGGAATTATCGGACGTGATATTATGGAAAATTATATTGTGGAAATAAATCCTGACAGTAAAAAACTTGTTTTTCATCATCACTTGGATTTTAATGAAAGTCAATTGAAGGATTTTACCAAAATAAAACTTCAAAAAAAGCGTCCGGCAGTTCCCATAAAGATTGGAGGAGAGACAAGATACGCTCTTTTTGATACAGGAAGCGCTTACGGAATAAGCACTACAAATTATAAGCTTGAGAACTATATCAAAACAGCACAACACATTTCTTATAGAAGTAAAGGGAGTAGTATTGGAATACATGGATTTAACAATGATGAAGATATCCATTACAAAGTTTACAATTCTCCAATACAAATTGGAAATCTGACTGTAAAAAATCAAGTTTTTGAAACATCAAAAAATGATTTTAATAATATGGGATTTGATTTTAGCCAACAGTTTATTTCCTATTTAGATTTAAAAAATCACAAGCTTTTTATAAAACAGAGAAGCCGCAATATTGAAAGCATTAATGATAATCCTCTGCATAATTTAGGATTTTCTGTCGGTTATAATGTCGAGAAAGAAAAAAGTATGATAACAAGACTTTCTACAAGAGTCGGGAATCTGGCTTTTGGTGACACTCTGATAAGCATTAACGGCAAGACTCCTCCAAAGAACAACTGCGATATGTATTCATTTCTTAGAAATTTTTTTGGTTCAAAGATGAAAATCGTTATTGAACGGAATAATGAAACAAAAGAAATTGAAATAGAATCTGTTTAAATCCTACAAAACAAAATCCGAAGTATTATTCTTCGGATTTTTTATTTAAATTATTTCGTACGTATCGACTTAGAAAGAATTGCATTTTTTTTCATTAAAAAATCGGGCATCAAATCAGTCGGAAGATAAAAAATACTTTCTCCTTTTGAATCCAATTCATCTTTAATTCCGGGGTTCCATGAAAGAAGGTCATCCATTTTAATTTTTAATTCATTTGCAATAACAGTAAGATTAAATCCTGCATTAATTTCCGTTTCCGACAAAGCAATTTCCTGAGAATCTGTCTTCCTTGAATTCAGAAGAGATATCGTTCTTGCATCATTATAATTGGCTAAAACGGCAGGTAGCTCACCGGTTGCGTAACATGCATTGAGATATTTCTTAACATGGTTGATGGTTTCTGCAGGTAAATATTTAGAAAAAACATGATACTGCGTAGAATTGGCAGCCTGCATTGCTTTGGCAATATTCCCTTCTCCACAATTATAAGCCGCAACAACGGTTACCCAATTGTTGTATTTTTTGTATAAGTTTTTCAATGAAACTGCAGCTGTTTTTGTACTTCTGTACAAATCGTTTCTACGATCTTCTGTTAATCCGTATTGATTGGCGTGAGCGGTCATAAACTGCCAAACTCCTACAGCTCCTGCATGTGAAGTGATGTTTCGATTGAAGTGGGATTCAATTAAAGCTAAATTTCTCAAATGTTTTGGTAAGCCTTTTTCAACCATAGAAAATTCAATAAAAGTAACAACTTCCTTGTTGGCTTCTATGATATTCTTGTATTTTCTCACGCTACTTTCAGAAGTATCTGATGCTGCAAGAAACTGCGCATTCACAAAATGTGAACAACTAAGGAATGCAGCGCTTAAAATGATATTTTTGAAATTTGGTTTCATTTTTATGTGTTTCTAATATAGTCTGAAAATCATAACTATCTTTTTATTATTTCTAAAACCTGTTTAAAATTCATATTCTTAATTTTCTTCACTTAAATAAACATTGTTTATTCTTTATTTTAAAACATTAAATAATTAAGAAGTTCTTAATTTCTTAATGTTAAATATTTGACAACAACTCAACAGCTTTAATATTCTCGCAGATTAAACAGATTTTGCAGATTTTAATAAATCAGCTTGATTAGCTAAATCTGCGAGAGAATTTATTTTAAATTAAAATTTATACAGACTTCTGAAATCAATCTACTTTCCAGCTGATTTTTTCTTCTTCGGCATTCCAGTCTACTGAAAGGTTTTGTCCGGATTTTACTTCTTCTCTTACAATCATTTTCGAGATTGGTCTCGCCAATTGTGATCTGATTACTCCTGAAATTTGTCTGGCTCCGTATTTACTGCTGAATCCGTTTAATGCTAAATTTTTCACGGCTTCATCACTAATTTTTAAACTCATTCCTAATCTTGTTAATGAAGTATGAAGCGATTTCAACTGAATATTAAAAATTCTTTCAGCAATCGATTCTGTAATCGGTGCAAACGGAATAATTTCTGTAATTCTCGCCAAAAATTCTGGTCTGAATCTTCCGGAATTCGACATAATCTGCATTAATGAATTTGATTCAGGAACTTTTCCTTCTTCAAACTGTTTTACAATTTCTTCGCTTCCGATATTTGAAGTAAACAGGATTAAAGCATTACTGAAATCTCCTTCTTTTCCAAGTTTATCATGAACTTTTCCTTCATCCATGATCTGTAAAAACACATCAAAAACTGAGTGATGCGCTTTTTCAATTTCATCAAACAAAACCACAGTATAAGGTTGTTGTCTGATTTTATTTACCAACATTCCACCTTCTTCGTAACCAACATAACCAGGAGGCGCACCGTATAAAAGCGCTGCTGAATGTTCTTCTTTAAATTCTGACATATCGAAACGCACCATTGCTTTTTCATCGTTGAAAAGCAATTCTGCCATCGATTTTGCCAATTCTGTTTTTCCGGTTCCGGTTGGTCCCAAAAGGAAAAATGATCCGATGGGTTGTCCCGGTTTATTTAAACCGCTTCGGTTTTCAACAATAGCATCTGAAAGTATTTTCAAAGCGTGATCCTGACCAACAACTCTGTTCATCAGAAGACCTTCCATATTCAGCAATTTCTCTTTTTCCTGAGCCTGAATTTTACCAATCGGAATATTGGTTTTTGCTGCCATTACTGCCGCCAATTCCAGACGGTCTACTTTTTCTCTTTTTTTTGCCGCATGCTGTAAAAGTTCATCATAGGTTTCTTCTATTACTTTTTGAATTGATTCTACCGGCATCGAATTATCGATTTGCGGTTGTTCACTTAAAGAACCCCACAAAATCGGACTGATTTTATCTCGCAATAAATTGTAATTCCATATCAATTCGTCGGCTTTATCTTTATCATCAAAATATTCTTCTTTTAAAATATTTTCATAGATCTCTTTCCAGCTTTCCAATTCTTTTTCAGAAAGTTCGTCAAGCATTTTTATTGCCGCCATTGTTCGGTCTAAAAGATCAATCGCTGCATCGGGAAGTTTTTTACCTTTTGCATAACGTTTTGCCAAACGTACACATTCCGGAATTGCTGTTTTTTCAACTTCAATTCCGTGGTGTTTTTTATAACCATCCAATAAAACATCGATCATTTTCACACATGTTTTTTCATCCGGTTCAAGTACAGTCAACACTTCAAAACGACGGTTAAAAGCCTGTTCTGGTTCAATAATTTTTCTGTATTCTTCCTGAGTAGTCGCTCCGATTACGGTAATTTCACCTCTTGCTAATTCAGGTTTAAGGATATTTCCGATATTTCCGATGCTTCCTTTTGGATCTAAAAGCGTGTGAATTTCATCAATAAATAAAACCGCTTTTTCAATTTTTTTACATTCGTTGATTACTTTTTTCAGACGGTCTTCAATTTCACCTTTATAAGAAGTTCCTGCCAATAAAGCTCCCGTATCGAGTTCCAACAAAGTAGCATTTTTAAGCATTTCGGGAACATTTCCTTTGATGATTTCTGTTGCAAAACCTTCTACTAAAGCAGTTTTTCCAACTCCCGGTTCACCTACGATAATTACATTGGGTTTGCTTCTTCGGCAAAGAATTTCTACCAACATTCTAAGCTCTTTATCCCTACCTATAATATTTTCTATGTCGCCATTTCTCGCCTGTGCAGTTCGGTCTACGCAATAGCTTTTAATGGATGGAAAAGAAGAATCTGAAAAGTCTGAAGAACCTCCAAACAAAGAAGAAATATCGCCATTTTCAGAAGTTGCAAAAGGAGTATCTTTTCGGTATAAATTGAAAATTTCGTGCTCTCTTAAAGGAAGTGACTTCAACTGTTGTAATGTAAAAGCAACCTGCGGTTTTACAATCGCTGTAAGAATACAAATCGGAGTAATCTCATCTAAGCCAAGCTTTAAACGAATATCATCTGCTTCTTCCAAAATCTGATCGACAAACTCTCCTTCACCAACTTCAGCCGGAAGATGGGTTGTTTTAGGATAATCTTCAATTCGGACATCTGCCCATTCGTAAAAATATCCAGGATCTTTATCTATGGTTTTCAGAAACTCATTTAAGCCGATATCTTTATGCATTAAAGCCTGCAGAATATGCGGACCGCTGTAAGTAGCATTGTAATTTTCTCTGGCAATTGACTGTGCAATATGAAACAGCTGCTTTACTGTCTCGTTGGTAACAAGTACTCCCATTTATATTTTAATATTAATATTTTTGACATTTTTTTGGTATAACTAAAATAAGTTTTTTTTGTCAATCACTAAAATTAAATGATGTTTATTTACAATTGCAGGGATTTATTTTTATTTTGAAAAGAATATTTAACTTATTGATTAATCTCAATTTGGAAATTGGAAAATGATTGAAAGATTTTTAAAATCATTAAACTTGAAAGACTTTTGACGCAAAGATTTATATTTAAATTTTACATTTTAAGAAGGCAAAGGCAAATAAATTTGCTTCGCAAAGCTTGAGGAATTAATTTCATAAAAGCGACTCATTAATCCATCTTTACGCTAAATCACTTTACTTCATAATTTAGTTAGAACTAATTATAATTGCTTTAAAAACAACAATATTTTATAAAAAACAAAGCCTTTCCGAATAAGAAAGGCTTTGTTTATATTTTTTTTAAAGATTAATCTCTATTCTTTAAAAGAATCCATCCGGATTTTAATTCTAATTTTTTACTCGCCGGGTTTTCCCATTGTACGCGATACCAATACGTTCCTGTTGGTAAATTAATTCCTTTTAGAGAACCATTCCATCTTGTATTCGATTTATCTGCCTTAAATAATTCTGCACCATATCTATCAAATATTGAAGCGGCAAAGTTTTTATATCCAATAATTCCATTAAAATCAATATAATCATTTGCTCCATCATTATTTGGAGTAATAGCATTATTTAAAACAAAAGTAAACAACTCTAAAGAATTACCACATTTAGCACCTTGTTTTCTTACCATTAAATTATAACTCGTATTTTTTAATACATTATAAAATATGTTTGAAGTCTGCCAATTTACACCACCATCAATAGAATATTCTAAAACTCCACCACTAGGGTTTGAAGCAGTAATGGTAAGCATTTCCTTATCGTAAACTACATTCGTAAATTGAGGAAGATCAGGATTGATGATCTGTGCGGTAAACAATCTAGAACAAGTACCGTTGCTTATTTCCACAGAATAAGATCCCGGAACATTCGTTGTGATTGTTTGTGTAGTAGCACCTGTATTCCATAAATAAGTATAATTTGGACCCGCACCTGCATCCAATGTTGCTGGATCTCCGGCGCAAACATATACATCTGCTAACGTAGAAACTATTGCCGGAACAACTTCAATCGTAATTTTAGCCGGTGTAGTTGATACACAACCATTCCCTCCCAATGCAAAAACTTCGTATGTTGTAGTTACTGTAGGAGTTACAACTTGTGTATTTCCATTTCCGGGAAGACCTGTCCAGTTATAAGTAAATCCACCACTTGCTGTTAATGTTACAGATTCACCTGCACAAATTTTCCCTTTAGAAGCCGCTATAAAAGCTGTTGGAGGTCCTACAATAATAGTAATTATTGCCGGAGCCGCAGAAACACATCCATTTGCTCCTGTGGCAGTGACAGAATACGTTGTAGTAGTTGCTGGCGAAACAACCTGTGTATTTCCATTCCCTGTTAAATTTGCCCAAGTATATGTTACTCCACCTGCAGCTGTAAGCGTTACAGATTCACCAGGGCAAATCTGTGCAAAAGAAGATGTTAAAGTAACTACAGGTAAAACTTTATCTTCAACAACATTTACTGTTGCTGTAAAAGTACATGTTAAATTTCCTGGTTGAGTAACATTCGTTACCGTTAAAGTATAAGCTCCACCTGCATTAACTACCGGGTTTAAAGTATTAGCTCCTGAAACAATATTTCCACCTGCGGTTGTCCATAAAATTGTTGATCCTGCAGGAACTGTAGATGCAGTTGCATTAAGTGTAATCTGAGGAACTGCACAAGTAATTGTTTGCGGAGCAACTATTATTAGATCGGTAACAGCTGTTGTCAATAACTGTAAGGTTACCACATAGCTACAACCTCCGTTTTTAACCAATACATAAATCGTTTGGTTACCTGCACTTTGGAAGGTTGCAGGTGCAGCAATCGTATTCCCATTTCCTGCGTTGGCATCTGCCTGAAGCACATAATAAGCAAAAGTTGCAGTTCCTACAGTGGTCATCTGTGGTTGTGCAGATGTTAAATCATAAGTGATATTTCCTTGCTGATAACACCTTAAAAGCGTTGCATTTTGTACAGTTATTGGTTGTGAAACTTCAATCGTTATTGTTGCAGGCGCTGTAGAAGTACATCCGTTTGCTCCTTGTGCGGTAACGGTATAAGTTGTCGTTGTAGCAGGAGTCACTGTTTGTGTATTTCCTGTTCCGGTAAGCCCAGTCCAAGTATAGGTAGTTCCACCTCCCGCAGTAAGTGTTACTGTTTCACCTGCACAAATCAAAATTTTGCTTGCAGTAAGTGTTGTAGTTGGCGGAGTGCTATCTCCTAAAACCGTCACATTAGCTGTACCTGTACAAATAACACTTCCTGGTTGATATGTATTTGTAATTGTTAAAGTATAAGTTCCTGCTGTATTAACTACCGGATTTAAAGTATTAGCGCCAGATACAATATTACCTCCTGTAGTTGTCCATGCAAAGGTAGAACCTGCAGGATAAACTGACGCCGAAGCGTTAAGTGTTACCTGAGTATTGGTGCATGTTAAAGCTGCTGGTGTTGCAATAGTAGCTGTAATCTCTGGAGCTTTTATCAATTGAAGTTCCGCTACTTTAGAACAGAAACCATTTTTCACCAATACGTAAATAGTTTGGTTTCCTGCACTTGAAAAAGTAGTTGGAGTTGCTATCGTACTTGTATTTCCGGCATTTGCATCGGCCTGATTTACATAATATGAAAAAGTAGCTCCCGGAGTTGTACTAATCGTTGCTTGAGCCGATGTCAAATTAAAATTGACATTTCCTGGTCCGTAACAACTCGTCAATGTTGCGTTCTGAACCGTTGGAGAAGTTCCTCCAACAATCGTTACTGTAGCTGAACCAGGACATGAGCTACCCGGAAACATAACCTCAACTTTATAAACTCCCGGTTGTGTCGCGGTATAAGAAGCACTGGTTGCACCAGGAATAACTCCGTTATTTAGATACCAAATATAAGTAGCATTCGGAACCTGAGTAGATGCTGTAAAAGTCTGTGGAGCATTATCACAAACATTAATTGACGCAGGCAATTGTACTCCTCCTGCACCTAAAATCTGCACTCCAATATCGAAAGAACCGGCTTCAAGGAAGACCCCAGAATCATATCTAAAATCCTGATTATCTGCCAAAACCATTTTAAAATGATATGATTGTCCTGGAACTACTGTTGCTTGTGCTGTCAATGGAATAGTTCTACCACTAAAATTAGTTTCTATACTTGATGTATTATAACCTCCAAAATACGAAGCGTTCAAAGCTCCACAAATCAATGGAGAACCATTAAATTGTGTTCCTGGACGAATATTTTTGACGTTAACAGCACCTGCGCTACCAGGTAAAACAGCTAAGTTTGTATAGGTGGAGCCAGGTGTATTGGGCTTTAATAATAATGCAAAACCATCTGTATAATAACAAGGATAGTCACCAAAATATTCTTCGGATGCAAATAGATATCTAAACTTAACTTCAGTTGCTGTCGGAATAAAGTCAAATTCTATATAACTAGCATCTTTTAACAAATTATTAGAAATCCCTAATGCGGCTGCCAAATCAACATCGCCCTGGGTCGGAAGTTCATCACTTAATGCACCTACTTGATAAACATTTCCAGAGTTTTTGGCATATCCCGTACTAAGTACAATACCTTTCTCAAAAGGAAAATTGGTGGTTCCTTTATTAAAAAAACCCCAACTTCTCGTTTGATCACCTACTGCAAGATTTGGAGAAACCACTACATTGGAAACATTTGCCGTAGAGCATGTAGAACCTCCTGCAATAAGCACATCTTTCACCAATTGCGTTATACTGTAAGATGATTCTGCGTAATTTGCTGTATTGACATCAATAAATGCTCCTGCTTTCATCGTGAGGCTTGATGGCTTACTGGTACTTTTATCTATTTTTCTCTGTTGGGAAAAAGTGAAATTACCAAGAAGCATCAAACCAAGAAGCAAATATTGTAATCTACCATTTAACATTTTAAACTATTTTTAACAAAAATACTATTTTTTTTGATTAAAATTTAATCAAAAATCATTTACATTAGTTTTAACACAATTGCATAAAGTTCAGATTTTCAGTTTCATTCGTTAATAAAATAAAAAAAGACCGACAAAATCGGTCTTTTTAAATATCTTGGTTTAATATTATTCGAAATTCTTGAGTAAAATCCAGCCTGTTTTTACAGTAAGTTGCTTACTTGCAGGATCTTCAAACGTCACCTGATACCAATAAGAAGCAGTCGGCAGTTTTTTACCCTGGAAATAGCCATCCCAGAAAGGTCTTGTTTTTTCTGCTTTAAATACTACTTTACCATATCGATCTGAAATGGATGCCTGGAATTTATTATAATCACTTACACCTCTGAAGTCGATCATATCATTTACATTATCTCCGTTTGGAGTAATTACATTCTGCATGATAAAAGTAAAGTATTCTAAAACTCCTACACAACTTGTTGTTTTTACTCGAACTCTGATAGAAATTATTTTATTGTTCGGAATATTATTAAATACATTAGAACCTTGCCAAGTTAAACCATTATCTGCAGAATATTCTAGTACACCACCGCTCAAATTAGATGCAGTAACGATTAATGTACCGCTCTGGCTGTAATCTACATTGATGATTTCCGGAACAAGCGCTTGTTTTACTTCTGTTGTATATCTTTTAGAACAAACTCCGTTGCTGATATCCACAAAGTAAATTCCAGGAGTTTCTGCTACAATAGTTTGTGTAGTTGCACCTGTGCTCCAAGTATAATTATAATTTGGTCCTGCACCTGCATCTAAAGTAATTCTATCTCCCGAACAAATAAATCCACCCGAAAGATTTGAAGTAATTGCAGGCACAACTTCTACAGTAACAGTTGCCGGCTGTAATGATTTACATCCTTGAGCACCAATTGCATAAACAGTATAAGTTGTAGTTTGTGTTGGCGAAAGTGTTTGCACAGCAGAAGTTATTGTAGAATTACTCCATTGGTAAGTAACTCCTCCCGAAGCTGTTAAAGTAACAGCTTCACCTAAACAAATTTTTAATTTTGTAGCAACAAGCTGTGCAACCGGAGTAGCTTCTTTACGCAATGTTAAAGTAACCAACTTACTACAGAACCCTCCATTTGATACAACCACATGTAAAACCTGACCATCTGTTCCATTATATGAAGCCAAATTCGCATCAGGAATAAAATTGGCATTTTGAGCTTGAGCATCTGCCTGATTTGTATAAAAACGAAAAACTGCTCCAGCTGTTGTACTAATCTGTGGTTTAGCATCATTTAAATTAAAATTGCTAACAGCAGGAGTTGTACAAATTTTTAAAATTGCGTTTTGTGCAGCAGGAGTTGTACCCCCTACAATTGTTATTTTTGCTTCAACCGGACAAGTATTTCCAGGAATTGTAACAACTACCGTAAAAACTCCCGGTGATGTAGCAACATAAGTAGCGCTTGTTGCTCCCGGTATTAATACACCATCTTTATACCATTGATAAGTTGCTCCTGTAATCCCGGAAAGCTGAGCGACCAAAGTCTGAGGTGCATTATCGCACACATTCAAACTTGCAGGCAATGTAGCTCCAGTTCCATCAACAAGCTTAATTCCTATATCAAAAGATCCTCCTTCAAGAAATACTGCAGAGTCATAAATGGTATCTCTAAAATCAGCCAAAACCATTTTAAAATGGTAAGCTTGCCCAGGAACAACAGTTGCAATAGCAGTTAATGGTACTGTTCTTCCCTCAAAATTGGTTACTATATTAGAAGCTGAATTGTAACCTCCAAAATAAATTTCATTAGAAGGCCCACATGATAAAGGTGTCCCATTTGACTGATTAGCAGGGTGTATATTAATCATATTCACCGGGCCAGCTCCACCAGGTAATATTGCAACATTTACATAAGGTCCACCTGAAACAGGTTTAATTAATAATGCAAATACATCTGCAAATTCACAAGGATAACCACTTGTATATTCTTCTGATGCGAAAAGATAGTTGAATTTAACCTGATTAGAATTCGGTACAAAATCAAATTCTAACATTACATTATCCTTATAATGATCGTTAGGATCAGTACTAGGATTAGGTACTGCTGCTAAAAGATCCGCATCATCTATTCCTGCACCTGTAACTGTAGAATTTTGAGCAGATGCTACATTTCCGGTCTGTCTTGCATATCCTGTAGTTAAAACAATCCCATCTTTGAATGGAAAGTTTGTAGTTCCTCTGTTAAAGTACCCCCAAAACCTATCATTAAAAGTCTCCGATTGAGTGGGAGTAACCGTTACATTAGATACATTAGGTACCGAACAAGTAGTACCTCCACTAATCAAAACATTCTTAACGAGTTGCTCTATAGTGTAAGTAGATGGCGCATATCCTGCAGCATTTACATCGATAAATACTCCTGCTTTTTTATTGGTTTCGTTGACTATATTTTTTGGCGGTTGTCTTTTTTGGGCAGAGATAGAAGCCGAAACAAGCAATACCGCAAAAAGAAAAAGATAATTTTTTAATCTATATTTTAACATTTTGTAATTGTTTGCCCAAAAATATCAAATTTTATTTATTTAAAACAAAAAAATCATCTTATTATTAACAACAATTCATTAATTCATATAAATTTTAATTTAATTCTAATCTTAAAGCAAAAAAAGACCAATCATTCAGATCAGTCTTTTCATTCTATTTTTTTGATTAAATTCAGATACAATTAATCTTTTTTAAGCTCATCAATTTTATGTTGAAGCTCGGCAATTTTATCTTTTAAAAATCGTATTTCATTTTTATTAGAGCTTACATTGCTTTTAAGAATTGCTTTTTTGGCTCTTTCGTTATGATCTTCATCATCTTCATCTTCGTTGATTTCTTCAATATCTTCCTGGATATCTTCAATGTCTTCACTAATTTCTTCGATATCTTCGCTAATTTCCTCAAGATCTTCGCTGATTTCCTCGATATCTTCCTGAATATCTTCGATATCTTCACTAATTTCTTCAATATCTTCCTGAATATCTTCAATTTTTTCATGACTTTTATTGACAGACATCTGAATCAAAATTGAAAGATAAATCGCTTCCAGTGACAAAACCGTTGTTAAAACAAGTAGCATTTTATCGACATCTACAATCCCAAAAACCGGTAATAAAAACGATGTAATAAAAAGTAAGGTATGAATAATAAGAGAGGGTATAGAACCAATCCACGAGGTTATTCCGTCTGCCATTCTCTCAAGAAATTCTATTTTTTCGTGTGGTGTTTTCATTATTTTTTGTTTAAAATAATTCTTTCGTTACGCCCAATCCAAACAGAGCAAAATCATATTTTGCAGGATCGTTTTCGTCAAATTTTCTAATAACTAAATCTAATTCTTCAACGGTTTTCCAGTCATTCTGCGTTCTTGAAATCAAGCCTAATTTTCTTGATATATTTCCGGTATGCACATCCAAAGGAATTGATAAAAATTTCTGATCAATATCTTCCCAGATTCCAAAATCTACGCCACGATTATCTTTTCTCGTCATCCATCGCAAAAACATAATAATCCTTTTTGAAGACGAATTTTTGTACGGCGAACTTACATGTTTATGAGTTCTGTGTTTTTCAACACCTAAAAACTTTTGCCTGAATCTTTCTATCGAGTGATAGAAATTACTTTCTTCATCATTAAGTAAAAACAGATTTTCAAGACTTTCATGTTCTTTATAAATTTCATGAAACTGTTTAATAAAATAAACAAAATCTTCTCCGTTAAAAGTTCGGTGAATACTCTTATCTTTAATATAATCTAAATCCTTTTCAGAATAATTCATCACAAAATCGTAAGGAGAATTTTCCATGATGTCAAGAATCTTTTCAGCAGATTTAATAATCGATTTTCGGTTTCCCCAGGAAATCGTTGCCGACAAAAAACCAGCAATTTCAACATCCTGTTTCAGCGAAAAACGGTGTGGAATCTGAACCGGATCATCCTGAATAAATTCAAGATTATTGTAAATATCCGCTTTCTCATCAAGAAAATCTTTTAATTCTGAAAAATTCATAATTCTTTTAAATTTTCACGCATTCCAAAGCTTTTGGAAGATAAGAATTTGGAAAAACAGTTCTCGCTTCATCTGTAAAGACCGTCAAATCACCGTAACGGTTAGAAAAATGACCTAAAATCAATTTTTCAACTTCAGCTTTTTTGGCAATCGTTGCTGCTTCCAAAGCTGTTGTATGACCTGTATAATCTGCCATTTCTTTCAGATCGTGCAAAAACGTAGACTCATGATACAAAACCGTTACATTTTTAATAATCGGAATCACAGATTCCAAATATCTTGTATCGCTGCAAAAGGCATAAGAAACTGACGGAGCCGGAGTTGTTGTTAGAACTTCATTTTTAAGAACATATCCGTCACTCAAAACAAAATCTTTTCCCGCTTTCAAATTATGATAATCGCAAGTATCGATTTCAGAATATTTTGAGACCTCTTCCATATTGATATGTCGGTCTTTTGGTTTTTCTTTAAACAGATATCCGTTACAGTAAATCCTGTGATCCAGAGGAATGGTAAACACTTCTACTCTATTATCTTCATAGATTTTTTCTGAATAATCTTTGTCCAGTTCATGATATACAACCTCAAAACCTCGGTGCGTTTCAGTAATGGTAAAAATAGTGTCCAGCATTTTTTTGATTCCTTTCGGACCATAAACATGCAACGGAGTTTCTCTTCCCAAAAGTCGGAAAGAAGCTATTAAACCAGGCAAACCAAAACAGTGATCGCCATGAAGATGTGATATAAAAATATGATTTATTTTTGAAAATCTTGCCTTTGCTTTTCTCAGCTGTACCTGTGTTCCTTCACCACAATCAATCAAAAAACATCTTTCTTCCATTTCCAGAAGCTGAGCTGTAGGTGAAGTATTAATCGTAGGTATTGCCGAGTTAAAGCCTAATATCGTTAAATAAGTACTCAAATCAATAGTTTATTAAAGCAAATGTACAACAAAAGGTTGAGGTTGAAAATCAGGTTGAGGTTGAGTCTAAGTTTTAAAATCAATTTAAAATAAAGTTCTTTTAAAATTCAAAGTTTTGCAACCTTAACCTTAACCTTAACCTTAACCTAATCTTTCAAAAAATCCAAGAACAAATCTAATGCCTGTTTTCTATGACTGATTTTGTTTTTGTCTTCAGGATTCATCTCTGCAAAAGTGATATCATATCCTTCCGGAACGAAAATAGGATCGTAACCAAAACCTTGATGCCCTTTATTTTCTGTCAATAAATTTCCGTTAACTCTTCCGTCAAAATATTGAGCACCGTTTGCATCATAATAACATAATACCGTGATGAAATAAGCTTTTCTGTTTTCAACATTTTCCATTTCGCCTAAAACTTTTTCGATATTTTTAGCAAAATCGTGATCTCCCGCATATCTTGCCGAAAAAATACCGGGTCTTCCGTCTAAAGATTCCACCACCAAACCGCTGTCGTCTCCCAAACTTGGAATACCTGTTTTTTCGAAGCAATATTTCGCTTTAATCAAAGCATTGGCGTTGAAAGAGTCTCCGTCTTCAATGATTTCGTCGTGAATATCATAATCAGTAAGACTTTTTACCGTAAAATCATTTCCTAAAATCTGTTGAATTTCTTCTTTTTTATGGAGGTTGTGTGTAGCAACTAATATTTCCATTTTTAATTTTTATATGTTTATTTTAATACAAAATTCACAAATATTATTCGCAAATCCACAAGATTATTGTTGTGTAACTTGAAAGAACATTCGTATGATTTGTATTTTTAAATTGAATTTAAATTTCAGAGTAACGCACTTTATTTCTAAATGTAAATAGGTAGAAAAATATAGAAAACAATACAATTCCGATTGCCAGAATCATCCATTCCTGCATTTCAAAAGCTTCTGCAAAGCTTTCTTTTTTGGTATAAAATATTAAGATTGCAGAGCAAAGATTATTAAAACCATGCAAAAGCATTGGTAAAAGCAAAGATTTTGTTTTATAATAAACCAATCCTAAAACAGTTCCCAACAAAGTTGCTCCAACAAACTGCCACGGATTTCCGTGTATCAAACCAAAAAGAATACTTGCCAAAAGTATTGCTTTCCATGGCTTAACTCCGTTATTAATCATTCCTTTCTGGATGATTCCGCGGAAAATAATTTCTTCAAAAATCGGAGCCATAATCACAGCAGTAATGACCATCACTACAGGATCATCGGTAAGCCCCGCCAACAGATTTTCAAAAAACTCATAAAAAGGTCCGAAAAAAGGTCCGGTTGTAGGAATCTGAGAAGTGATAAACTCACCGACAAACATCATTCCGAGCATCATCGGAAAAATCAGGAGATAGGTAGAAAAATTGGTAGGTGAAAAATTAAAATTTAATTTCTTTCCCGTTTTCTGGCGTACTATTAAAAAATCGAAAGCCCAAATAATCAGACAGAAAACGACAGCATTGGCAAACATCATAAACCAGGGCTTTTGCATAAAATCTAATTTAAAAATAAATTTCCCTGCAAGTCCTACAAAACCTACCAACAAACTTCCAAAAATATATCCTGCCAATAGGATGAGACCTCCAATCCAGTCGAAAATATATTTCGGATATTTTGAGTTTTCCATGTACTGATGATTTTTTTAAGAGAAACAAAGATAATTGAAATTATATGAAATGAAAACCGATATAAAACTTCTGACACTCTTTCAGTATGCCAAATCTTATCTTTTTTTTAACCTTTGAGACCGAATATGAAAAATAATATCGCTGTATCTTTGCAGCTTAATTTTTTTCGTCACATGGACAGTTCAATAAATCCACCCAAAAACATCAATCTTAAACTTATTTCTTATGTATCTTTTACTTTTGTAGGATATTTTATTATCGGTCTCTCACTTTCGGTTTTGCCGATTTTCATCACCAAAAGTTTAGGATATAGCCTTTTAATTGCAGGCATGGTAATTAGTTTACAATATATTTCTACATTTTTCTTGAGAGCATATTCCGGAAAAATTATTGATGGAAAAGGCCCAAAACCAGCCGTTTTATTTAGTATGATTGGTTTTTCTTTAACCGGAATTTTTCTTATTCTTGCTTACTATTTTAAATTTTCACCGATACTAAGCCTTGCATTTTTGGTCATTACCAGACTTTTAACAGGTTGTGCAGAAGGTATGGTTGGAGCAAGCCCGATCAACTGGGCGATTATGGATTTAGGTGAAAAACATACCGCAAAAATCATTTCCTACAACGGTGTTGCCTGTTACGGAGCTTTGGCAATCGGAGCTTCTTTAGGAATTGTAATTGAACATGCATACAGTTTGTATGGCATTGGAATTCTCTCTATCATCTTAGGAATTCTCGGATTTTTCTTTGCTAAAACTAAAGAAAACAAAACCAACCTTAACCCACAAGAAAATCAATCTTTCTGGAAAGTTCTTGGGAAAGTTGCTCCTTTTGGAGTTTGTCTGGCTTTAGGAGGAATCGGTTTTGCAAGTATCTCTACATTTATCACATTATATTACAATTATTTTCATTGGAATAATGGTGCTTTGTGTTTAAGTATTTTCGGAGGATTATTTGTTGCCGGAAGATTGGTTTTCAGCAACGTCATCAATAATTATGGCGGAATAAAAGTTGCCATTGCCTGTCTTTTTGTAGAAACCATCGGGCTTTTAATTATTGCTTTTGCAACCAACGCTCAAATGGCTTTGGTTGGAGCCGGTGTTACAGGATTAGGATTTTCGCTAATATTTCCTGCGCTTGGTGTTGTTGCTATCAAGAGTGTTTCACCATCGAGCCAAGGTTCTGCTTTGGCAGGTTACGGACTTTTTATCGATATTTCTTTAGGTGTTGCAGGTCCGATAATCGGAAGTGTTGCCGATTTTTTTGGAATGCAGTTTATCTTTCCGTTCAGTGCGGCAATGGTTTTCATCGGATTGGGACTGGCTTATTTCTTAAAGAAAAAATCAAACGTAAAGAAACTGAATGAGGCTTAAATTTAAACTGAATTGGATTTAAATAAGATTACTTTTTTGCTGTATAAACAAAGCAACCAGCTTCACTTGGATGGTCTAAAACCAAATCTTCAGGATTTTCATTTTTTAAAGTCATTAAAATCATAAAATCTCCTGCTGCTCCCATGATAAAGAAAATCCCGAAGCACAAAAGATAAAAATTTCCGGTAACCACTGCCCAAATTGAAGGTAGAAAACCCAGAATAATTGCAGGCATTATAACTCCTATTCTATAATATTTTAGCTTTAAAGGTTCTTTGCAATGACAATAAGGGGTAAAATATTGTTTTAGAAAACCAAACTTTATTGATTTAAAACCATTTTTACAAAAAGGTAAAAAAGTAAGTCCGTGAATAAGCTCATGCAAAACAATTCCCAAAACGATAAAAAACAATGGAATAAATCCACTTAAGAAAGTATACTTTTCTATAAGCCTCTTAAAAGTTGAACCCAAATGCTCGAAACTGAACTGATATTGCCAAAGAAAAACATAAGGAATTAGAAAAACAACACACGAATACAACAATATTTTCAGCGAATAAATATTTGCTTTCTTTAAATCAATCGTCAGTTTTTTCTCGGTGTAATTTTCCATCAATCAGACATTTTAGGTCTAAAAATAATTAAATTAAACAAGAAAGACTGCAAAAATATTGCAGCCTTCTCTATTCTTAATTAAGACTTATTATTGTCCCATCATTTCTCTGATACGTTCCTGCATCAATTCCTGATCTGAAAGTGCATCCCATCCGAAAACAGCAATCATCACAATATTTAAAACAAGATAAAGTGCGCTAAGGATCAAACCAATAATACAAAGAATTCTTCCGGTATTAAGGTTATTGTAATCAGAATATAAAGTTGGATTACTTTGGTACAACGCATTGTCTTTTTTGTAAAGTACAAGTCCGATAATTCCGGCAATTAGCCCCAAAACACCGTAACAACAGCATCCGACGATAGAAACAATTCCTAAAACAAGTACTGCCGTAGCATTAGGTAATTTTTGTTGATTCATAATTTGTTTTTTTAATGTTTAGTTTAAATGAATAATAAAATTTTTATAAAAGTAAGAAAAAACCATGATCAGTGAATTAATTATTGCTAAAAAAATTAAAATCTGACCATAATTTCTTTTTTTGTCGATAAAATTGATGCCAACAAAGCAGAAAAACAGCAATAAAGTGTACACTGCCGGAAACATTTGAAAGGCCTCAGAAAACTTTCCCTGAAAAACCATCAAAATTGCCCGCTGACTTCCACATCCGAAACATTCAATTCCCAAAAACTTTTTGCTGGGACAAGGAAGCATAAAATCTTCTATATGCATTGCTGTCTTTTAAATTTGCTCCTAAAATTAAGAAGAAATTTTCGCTCTAAGGTACTGATGAGGAAAAAAAGATTCTTCTTTCATTTCAAAAGAACCCTGAACTGCCAAATAAGGATTTCGTAAAATCTCTCGTGCTACAAATATCAAATCGGCTTCATTGTTTTGCAAAATTTCTTCTGCCTGTTCGGTTTTCTTAATCAAACCTACTGCTCCGGTTTTCACATTTGCCTGATTTTTTACAGCCGAAGAAAACGGAACTTGATACCCATCAAAAACAGAAATTTTTGCGCCATGAATATTTCCACCACTCGAAACATCTACCAAATCGACATGATGGTCTTTTAAAATTTTTGCCAACTCTACACTGTCATCAATATCCCAACCGTTTTCAGCATATTCTGTTCCTGAAATCCTTACAAATAGTGCTACATTTTCATTGAGTTCTTCGTTAACAGCATCTACAATTTCCAGTAAAAATCTTATTCTGTTTTCAAAACTTCCACCATACTCATCGGTTCTCACATTAGAAAGCGGTGACAAAAACTGATGAATCAGATAACCATGCGCTCCGTGAATTTCAACAACATCAAAACCTGCTTTTACTGCTCTTTTCGCAGCATTTTTAAAATTTTGAACCTGTTCTTTTATTTCTTCTAAAGTCAAAACGTGCGGAATTCTTTCTGTCGGATGATACGGAATCGCACTTGGTGCAAGTGTTTCCCAACCTTCTTCCAAAGAGATTTGTTTATTTTCCCATGTAGAACCTTTTCTTCCAGCATGAGCAATCTGAATTCCTATTTTGCTTTCTGAATTTTTATGGACGAATTCTACAATTTTTTGAAGTTCTGCAGCTTGTTCGTCATTCCAGATTCCCATGCAGTGATTGGTAATTCGGCCTTTTGGTTCTACCCCGCTCGCTTCAACGATGAGAAGTCCTGTTCCGCCTTGAGCACGACTTCCGTAATGCACAAAGTGAAAATCATTGGCAACCCCATTTTCTGAGGAATACATACACATTGGCGACATTACCCAACGGTTTTTAAGCTCTACATTTCTAAATTTTATAGGAGAATATAACATTGAATTATTTTTAAAGAATTAAAAATACAAAATCTTGTAAGATTATAACGTATTGCCCACGTCACTAAAAAGGTTTACTTTTATGCCCCTTTTTTACGGAGACAAAAAATGAAAAAAGATATAAATATCAATTACGAACATTTCAAAGGCAGGAACGAACTTTCAGAAGTAGAAAACAGCCTTTTTGAAAAAGCAATTCAGGCGAGAGCAAACGCTTATGCACCCTACTCTAACTTTTTTGTAGGTTGTGCTGTTTTGTTGGAAAATGGTGAAATTTTCTCAGGAAACAACCAGGAAAATGCAGCTTTTCCTTCCGGACTTTGTGCAGAACGAACTGCTCTTTTTTGGATTGGAGCTAATTTCCCAGATCAAAAAATTAAAAAAATATTTATCGTTGGTGGACCAAAAGAATTTTCAGAGAAAAACCCGCCGATTCCTCCATGTGGAGCTTGCCGACAAAGTATTATAGAATACGAAACAAAGCAAAACGAAAATATCGAACTTTATTTTTCTAACTTAAATGATGAGGTGATAAAAGTAACTTCTATAAAAGATTTGCTTCCGTTTTATTTTGATGGAACATTTTTATAGAAACCTCCCACGGATTACACAAATTAGCACAGATTATTGAAAACATAATCTGTGTTTTTTTTACCATAAAGAAACGACTGAAAAAGAAATATAAAGAATGTGAAACTGTTATTTTCTTAACTTTTGGAAATAGTAAAGTCTAAAAATCTTTTGTTTCTTTTACAGTGAAAATCTTCTAATTTAAATCAATTGTAAGGTTTTACTTTAGCTTTAATAAAATTTAATCTTTCTTTTCAAAAAAACTATATTTGCAAAAATTTTGGTTTCCAAGAGATTGGAACTAAGAGGGAATTGGGTGAAACTCCCAAGCTGTCCCCGCAACTGTAAATCGCATAATCAATTTCTACAAAAAACCACTGCCAAAACGGGAAGGTGTAGCAAAGCGAAAGTCAGGAGACCTGCCGGAATTTTAATATTAATAATAGAATTGCTTTCGGAGGAAAGGCAGATATGACATGATTTTAAAAAGAGCATTAACCGTACTTTCAGTGTCTTCTTGCCTGACAATTTATTACAGTCAGGAAAAAAATATTGACACCGTATTTGTATTCGACAACCAAATGAAAAAAGTAAAACTTTTTCATTCTTTGACGACATTATCTCCTGCAGATATTCAAAAAAATTCTTCGAATCTTTCTGAGGTTTTACGATTTCAGTCGCCTGTTTATATTAAAGAAAATGGTCGTGGAGCCGTTTCTTCGCCTTCATTTCGGGGAACAACAGCACAACAGACTGCTTTTGTCTGGAACGGAATCAATATCAATTCTCAGTTTTTGGGACAGGGTGATATTAATAACATTGCCCTTTTCGGATATGACCAGATGGAAATAAAATCCGGTGGCGGAAGTGTTATCTACGGAAGCGGTGCAATTGGAGGAAGTATCCATTTAAATAACGACTTGAGCTTCAATAAAGGTTTCAGTGGATTATTTAATTCTGAAGTTGCTTCGTTTGGAACTTATAATAATTTTTTGAAAGCAGCTTATAGTAACGATAAATTCAGCTTTAAAGTTTCAGGAAATTATTTGATCAGCCAAAATGATTATGAAGTTCCCGAAAAAAATAATTATATCAACAGAAACGGTAAGTTTTACAATACGACTTTCAATATAGGTACAGCATACAAAATTGCAGACAACCAGACAATTTCCTGGCAAAGCCAATTTTATGATGCGACTCAGAACTATAGGATCCTTGAAGAGAGTTTAAATAAAACCAAATATGAAGCACAAACTGTAAGAAGTTTACTTTCTTGGGATATCAACAACTCTAAAATTTCTAATAGTTTAAAAGCAGCTTATACAGAAGATAATTTTCAGTATTACGGAAATTTTGGAGAACCTTATACAAGTGGTGGAATTAATAAAAATTATATTTTTAAAAATGATTTTAATTATTTCATCATTCCGAAATTGAATATCAATATCATCGGAGAATTTCAACAAAACAAAGGAGAAGGTTTAGGTGATTCAGGTATTAGGAATGTAAGTAGAAATATTGGTTCTGCCGCAGGTTTATTAAGATTTTTTGCGACACCAAATCTACGATTTGAGGCAGGAATTAAACAAGATTTTGTTGAAAAAATTAATTCTCCTCTTCTCTACTCTTTTTCAGGAAAATGGAAAGCCAATAATTGGTACAGCTTAAATTTAAATTTTTCTAAAAATTTCAGATTTCCGTCGTTCAACGATTTATATTGGGAACCGGGAGGGAATATAAATTTAAAATCAGAGACTTCGGTTCAGGCAGATATGAATCATGAATTTAGTGTGGCTGGTTTTACTTTAAGCCTAAGCCCTTACTACATGAAAATCGATAATATGATTCGTTGGTTGCCTACTTCATTAGGTTATTGGGCAACTTTTAATACCGATAAAGTAGAATCTTATGGTTTAGAATCTCAACTTAGCTATCAAAAAAGCTTTAATAAAAACCATTTTATAAAGCTTGTTGCAGGATATATTTATTCAAAATCCGTAGATTTGGAAAATCAAAAGCAGCTGATGTATGTTCCTTTACATAAATTTTCATCAAATGTAGATTATCAGTATAAATTTCTGCGTGTTTATGCACAGGGAATGTTTAACGGTTTAACCTACACTACCTCAGATGAAAGCAGAAAATATGCGATTTACCCATATTTTGTTATGAATGCAGGTCTTTCGGCAACATTAATAAAAAACTATACTTTAGGAATAAAAGTGAATAATATTACAGATACCCTCTACGAAACAACGGCATATTATCCTTTACCTAAAAGAAATTACAGTATAAACGTAACAATAAATTTTTAAATCAATAATATTATGAAATTAAACAGACTATTACAGTTTATTTTTGGATTCGTCCTGTTATTTTCGATTTCGTGTACATCAGATTACGAAGAAATAATTCCGGAAATAACTTACAATAACGGATTTCTTATCATCAACGAAGGTAACTTTGGAACACCAAATGCAGACGTTACTTTCCTTACGAAAGATTTAACCTTAATGCAGAATGATATCTACAAAGCAAAGAACAACAACGAAAATCTTGGTGATGTACTCCAAACAATGGTTTTAAACGGAGATAAAGCATATCTTTTACTGAATAACTCAAACAGAATTCAGATTGTAGACCGTTATACATTTAAAAAAACAGGAGAAATTACATCTCAGCTAAACAATCCTCGTTACATGGCAATTGCAAACGGAAATCTTTACGTTTCAAACGATAAGTATGGAGGAGCAAAGTTTGTAAATGTTTATAAATTGTCTGACAATTCTTTTGTGACGAAAATTGATTTTGCGTCTACAAGCACCGTAGAAAGAGTGGTAGAAGCTGGTGGAAATATTTTTGTGCAAAACGCTTCATACGGTTTTGGTAATACCATTACAAAAATCAACACCACTACTAATGCAATTGAAGGAGCTCCTATTGCAATGCCAAACGGAGATATTACTAAAACAGTAACATACAATAACAATGTTTATGCAATTGCTCAAGGAACCGCTGATTCTTATATCTATCAGATCAATCCAGCTGGAAGTATTGTAAAAACAACTACTCTTACAGGAATTGCTAATGGTACCAATCTTCAGATTGACGGGGGTAGATATTATTTTACTTCAAGCAATAAAATTTATTCAATGGATATGAATTCTACAACAATTCCTACAAATCCTATTATTACAGCAGTTGATGACGGACCCAACTTCACTCTTTACGGATTTAGCGTTATTGACGGAAGAATCTTTGTATCTGATGTGAAAAAATTCACTGCGCCAAGCGAAATAACAGTTTATACTAGTGGAGGAACTCCAACTGGCAAACTAAAAGCAGGAATGGGAGCTACATCGGTTTATAAAAACTACTAACAACTCTTATTTTTCGAAAATAAAAAAAATGCGGTTTCTTTTGAAATCGCATTTTTTTATTTTATATTATTAAGTTTTAAGCTAAAGTTAATCCCAATTTCTCTGCTTCTGTAATTACAAAACTTTTCGCTTCTTCATGATCGTTTCCAATTTCACCTTCCAGAATCGCTTCTTTTACTTTTTCTTTTAAAATTCCAATTTCTCGACCTGGTTTCAGGTTAAACATCTCCATAATTTCTTCCCCGGAAATCGGTGGCTGAAAATTTCTTACCTGATCTTTTTCCTCAACTTCTTTTATTTTGACAGCAACATATTGAAAATTCTTTTTAAACTTTTCCTGTTTTCTAGAATTTTTGGTCGTGATATCTGCTTTACAAAGTGTGAACAAATCTTCCATATCTTCTCCTGCATCAAATAAAAGCCTTCTCAGTGCAGAATCTGAAGCATCATCGGTAATTAATGCAATTGGTCTTGATGAAAGTTTTACCATCTTCTGAACGTATTTCATATCAGCGTTCAATGGTAATTTCAGTTTTTGAAAAAGTGTTTTTACCATTTTTGAACCTAAAAATTCATGTCCATGAAAAGTCCAGCCTGTTCCTTCGACGAATTTTTTTGTCGGAGCCTTTCCAATATCGTGAAGCAAAGCAGCCCAACGAAGCCACAAATTATCGGTGTTTTCAGAAATATTGTCAACCACTTCCAAAGTGTGGTAAAAGTTATCTTTATGAGTCTGTCCTTCTACTTCTTCTACGCCTTTCAGGTCGATTAATTCGGGAATAATGAGCTTCATTAAGCCTGTTTCTTCCATCAATTTTAATCCAACAGAAGGTTTCTGCGAAAGCATGATTTTATTAAATTCAACCATGATTCTTTCCATAGAAACAATCTTAATTCTTTCAGCTTCTTGTTTGATTGCATTTAAAGAATTTTCTTCAATCGTAAAATTTAAAGTCGAAGCAAAACGCACCGCTCTCATCATTCTCAACGGATCATCAGAATACGTTTGAGCTGGCTCTAAAGGAGTTCTCAAAATTCCCTTTTCAAGATCACCAATTCCATCAAAAGGATCGATTAATTCACCAAAATTATCTTTATTTAAAGAAATCGCCATTGCATTGATGGTAAAATCTCTTCTTTTCTGATCATCTTCAATGGTTCCTCCTTCTACTTCCGGTTTACGGCTATTTTCAGTGTAGCTTTCTTTTCTTGCCCCAACAAATTCCAATTCAAGATCTTTGTATCTGATCATCGCCGTTCCGTAGGTTTTAAAAACCGAAACTTTCATTTTAGGATCAATTTCTTTTCCTACATTTTGAGCAAGCTCAATTCCGCTTTGTTCGGTCACAAAATCAATATCGGTAGATGCTTTTCTTTTCATTAAAAGATCCCGCACAAAACCACCAACGATGTACACTGACTGATTGTTTGCCGCTGCAACTTCAGAAATAATTTTGAAAAGTTTTAAATTTTGATTTTGATTGAGGTTGATGAACATTTTTTTTAGATGCTGGATGTTGGGTGATTGATGTTAGATGATAAATAATATATTAGAAATTAAATTCTTCATTTATCAATAATTTTGCAAAGATAAATATTTACCGTAAAAGGTAGTTTCTTTAACAGCAAAAGTAGCAAAAGATTTTTAACACATAAGTCACATAGATTTTTTAGTTAAAATGTTCATGTTTAAAAGAACACATAAGTTGAAAATCTCTGATTTTCATTTTTAACCAAGTGAAATATCTGTGAAAATCTGCGATATCTGTGGGAATTAAATCATTCTCTCAAAACTTTTATTCTGTTGTCACTCCAGATTTTTATCACAGATGAACCTGAATATTGCGAAACTTTTTCACGGTCTTCTTCCACCGCAAAATCTACCAAATCAATAATTTCTTTTGAAATATCTGAGAATTTTAACGGACTTTTGTCTCCACTAAAATTAGCTGAAGTTGAAACTAAAGGTTTATTTAGTTTAGTAATTAGCTTTTTACAAAAATCATTTTTCACCAAACGAATTCCGATACTTCCGTCTTCTGCCAATAATTCTTTTGGTAAACCTTTTGGGTTTTCGTAAACTATCGTTACCGGTTTTTCGCTCAAATCGATAATTTCCCACGCCATTTCCGGAACATCGACCAAATCCTGCAATCTCTTTTCAGATTCCACCAAAATGATCATCGATTTGTTTTTCTCACGCTTCTTGATGTCGAAAATTTTGTTGATAGCGTCAATATTTGTTGCGTCACAACCAATTCCCCAGATGGTGTCTGTTGGATATAAAATTGTTCCGCCGGATTTTAGTATGTTGATAATGTTTTCCATTTTATTTGTCATTGCGAGGAGCAGGGCGACGAAGCAATCTCAAAAAGGATTCATAATATCCTTAATGTCTTCAGTCAAATCTCTCCATTCGGGATTAATTGAGTTTATTAAATCTATTTTTTTCTGTCTTGAACCTGCCTTGATTTATTTTTCTCTAAAAATAGCGTCGCCGATTTCTTGAAAAGATTCCCAATAGACAAGTTTACATACATTATATTTTGATGTAAAGCTTAATTCAAAAAAATTTTCTTTATGCTGCTGAATTCTTTTTGGAAGATTAGATGTCACACCAGTATAAAGAACAGTATTGTTTTCATTGGTCATGATGTAGATAAATCCGGCTTTCATATGTGTATTTTAAAATTATGAGATTGCTTCGTCGCTTCGCTCCTCGCTATGACAATAAAATTAAAAAAATTACAAGTTCGGTAAATATCTTTCCTCAATCACATTCAAATGATGAATATTGTGCCCAACGATCAATTTTCCGATAGTTTCTGCAGAAATTTGATTTCCATTGGCAGTTCCGATACTATTTAAGGCTGAAGAATTCATTGTCTCCAATAAAATCTGAGAAGATTGTCTCACCAATTGATATTCCTCTAACAAAGAATCTAAGCTTCTTTCGTTCGCAAAAGAGTTTTGGGCATATAATTCTTCATCAAAACCGGGCAAATTCTTTTCTTCACCTCTTGCAATAGCCAGAGTTCTGTATTGAAAAACCCTTTCCGTATCAGATAAATGAAGAAGCACTTCTTTCAACGTCCATTTTCCTTCTGCATAAGCAAATTTCGATTGCTCTTCAGTTAAAAATGAAAATAAAGAAACAGTTTTTTCACCTACAGATCTCAATTCTTCCAGCCAGTTTTCAGATGGAATTAAATCTAAATATCTTTGAATATATTTTTGAAAATCAGTCATAATTTTAAAAATTTAATAATTTAGCAGTGTAACAATGTAACAATCATTGGTAAATTGGTAAACTGCTAAATTGATACATTGTTACATTAAATTTTATTTGTCCATTCATAGAAATTCACTTCATCGTAAATTTCAAATCCGCAACTTGGATAAAGTTGGTTTCCAATGTCGTTTGATTTTCCCGTTTCGAGAAGAATTCCAGAAGCATTGGTAGATTTTGCTAATTGTTTAGCTTCTTCAATTAACTTCTTAGAAAAGCCTTTTCCTCTGTAATTTTCATTGACATATAAATCATTCAACAGCCAATAACGCTTCATTCTTGTGGATGAAAATAGTGGATACAACTGAACGAAGCCTGTCAATTTTTCTTCACTTTCAGCAACAAAAATTTCGGAATCTTTGTTTTCTATTCTTTGTTTTAAAAAGTTTTCTGCAGCAGAAATATCAGATTCTTTATGGTAAAAAACTCTGTATTGATCAAACAATTCGGCTAATTGAGGTAAATCCTGAATCGTAGCTTTTCTTGTATTTTCCATGTTAAATTTGATTAAAAATAAACATCCGCTTTATAACGGATGTTCAAGTTTATTTATTTTAAGAAAAAGCTTTTTCTAAATCTGCAATAAGATCTTCCGCATCTTCGATTCCAACGCTTAAACGAACTAGATCATCGGTAATGCCCAATTCAGCACGTTTTTCTGCAGGAATAGAAGCGTGAGTCATCAAAGCAGGATGATTTGCCAAAGATTCTACTCCACCAAGCGATTCTGCCAATGTGAAAACCCTTACTTTTTCTAAGAATTTGATTGCATCTTCTTTTTTCCCTGATTTGAAAGTGAAAGAAACCATTCCTCCAAAATCTTTCATCTGAGCTTTTGCCAATTCATATTGCGGGTGAGATTCCAATCCTGGGTAAATTACTTCAGCAACTGCAGGATGAGATTCAAGATATTTTGCTACCGCCATTCCATTTTCAGAATGTCTCTGAACTCTTAATGCCAAAGTTTTAATCCCTCTCAACACCAAATAAGAATCGTGAGGTCCTAAAATTCCACCACTCGCAAACTGAATGAAATGAAGTTTTTCTCCCAATTCAGCGTCTTTAGCGATTAAAGCTCCTGCAATAACATCAGAGTGACCTCCTAAATATTTTGTCGCAGAGTGCATCACAATATCAGCTCCCAAATCAATCGGTCTTTGAAGATAAGGCGTCGCAAAAGTATTATCAACAGCAACCAGAATATCTTTTCCTTTTGCTATTTCTACAACCGCCTTGATATCAACTAATTTCATCAACGGGTTTGTTGGTGTTTCAACCCAGATCAATTTAGTTTTATCTGTAATGACGTCTGCAATTTTTGAAACATCATCAAAATTCACGAAGGTAAATTTCAACTGATATTTTTCAAAAAGTCTTGTGAACATTCTGTAGGTGCCTCCATATAAATCGTCTACGGCAACAACCTCATCACCTGGATTTAATAATTTTAAAACACAGTCAATAGCTGCCAAACCCGAACCGAAAGCTAAACCTCTCGCTCCATTTTCAATGCTTGCCAAAGAGTCTTCCAAAGCCTGTCTTGTAGGGTTTGCTGCTCTTGAATATTCGTATCCTGAATGTACTCCCGGACTTTTTTGTGCGAAAGTAGATGTTAAAAAAACCGGAACATTTACAGAACCTGTAGCAGATTCGTGATGTTGCCCGCCGTGTATAACTTTTGTATTGAAATTCATTGTATTATAATTTATTAATTTGAAAATTAGAGAATTTGAAAATTGTTTTGAGCCGTTGCCATTTTCAAATTAGTTTATTATCACATTTTCAAATTGATTTTACATTTTTATTGCTGATTTTACTGCAAATTCTTCTGCGATTTGCTCAATCCATTCTGCAACATCTTCTTCTCCTGTTGCTCTCTGATATGTGTTTCCCATAGACACTAAAATCTGATGCATGAACATCTTCATTTGGTCAACCGGCATTTCTTTTGTCCAAAGATCGATTCTTAAAGCTTCCGATGCTTTTTCGTCCCAAACGGAAATCATTACCGCTTTTGTTTCTTCTTTTTCTACGCCTCCATCCTGAGCATTCCAAGTCATTTTTTCAGGAATGTGGTTTTCATCCAGCTCTACATCTATCGTTATTTGGGTCTTTCTCATTTTTCTATTTTTCTAATATGTTTAATTGGTTGTTGGGTTTTGGTTGATCGTTGATAGAATAATGAATTATATAATGTTAAAAACTAACAACCATCAACCAATACCAATCAACAAAATTTACTCTTCTAATTTTGGTTTATATCCTGCTTTATTAAAAACTTCCGTAGCATCCATTTTAAGGAAATCGACCAGTTTTGTTTCAGGGTTTTTCTTTAAATATTCTTTACACATCTGCCATCCGATGTAAACACCAACCATTGGCGAAGATTCGTTATCAATTTCAGTATAAAATTTTGAAAACGGTCCCGGATTGATAAAACGGTCTACCAAACGATGATCATCTCCAAAAATCAAATTATTTTCAACAAAATAATTATAGATATTGGCTTCATTGGCAACTGACCAGTCGTATTGTTTTTTATCGTAATCCATTTTCAAATAATCGGGAGTTTCAGGAAGAAAAGCCTCCTGAAGCAACATTATTTTTCCGTTGTAGACCAAAAGATCAATAAATTTCTGATGATCTGGAGAAAAAGGAACCACCTGTTCTGCAAATATTCTTGAAACTTTGGGAACAATATTATTCGGATTCATCGATTTCTGAAAATAACCTTCCAAACCTTTATAATTAGGATTATTATTTCCCATAAAACCACTTACATCAATAAACAGGAAATTGGTTTTATCATCAAAAAATATAGGATCCTGGATCATCTGTAATGTTGATGAAAACAGATATACTTTCGGCGTTTTAAACTCTGGGAAATAATATTTGATGTGTGAAAACAAATCCTGAAGTTCTTTCTGAAGCTTTGTCTGATCTATTTTTGAAATTGCTTCTTTATAAATCTTCACTTCATCAGCATTCGTTCTGTTTTTAGCAAAATCTACATCAGAAACCGTTCCCTGAAACCATGGAAATCTAGCTTTAAACTGATCCAAAGGAATGTTTACATCGTAAAATTCTTTTGAAATATCAGTAACTTCTACCTTTTCGGCAGGATTTTTTATTTCTACTTTCCAATCAGTTTCCTGCTCTTTTTTACAAGAGTTTAAACTTAAAACTAAAAGGCATGAAAGTGCTGCAATTCTAAAAATCTTCATTATTTTTACATGAAATTTAAGTTTACAAAAATAAGGATATAAATATAAACTTATGCTGAAAAAGGATTTTTTTGTAGTTATGAGAATCATATTAAAATCTTTAAAACAATACCAGACAAAACCATGAATATTTATATTGAAACCGAAAGACTCATTCTCCGAAATCTTGTGGAGGAAGATTACGAACGTCTTTATCTCCTCGATTCCGATCCTGAAGTCATGAAATATATCGGAATGCCTACGCTTTCTAAAGTTGAAGAATCGAAAGAAGTGGTAAAAATGATTATGCAACAATATGAAGAAAATGGTGTGGGAAGAATTGCTGTAATCGAAAAAGAAAGCGGACTTCTTATCGGTTGGAGTGGATTAAAGCTCAATACTTCTGAAGTAAACGGATACCAAAATTTCTATGAACTGGGTTACCGTTTTTTACCTGAAACATGGGGAAAAGGTTACGCTACAGAATCTGGGAAAGCATCTTTAGATTATGGTTTTAATGATTTGAAAGCCGAAATTATTTATGCGTATGCTCATTCTGAAAACCTGGCTTCAAACCACATTTTAACAAAACTGGGATTTGAAAAAACTGGTGAATTTACCGAACCGGACGGGATTTGTTTTTGGTACGAACTTAAAAAAGAAAATTTTAAACAATAAAAATATACAATGCAGACACAAAAAGTAATAGATCATATTGTAAACTGGCTAAAAGATTATGCCGAAAAATCAGGTGTTAAAGGTTATGTACTCGGAGTTTCGGGTGGTGTAGATTCCGGAGTGGTTTCTACTTTAGCAGCAATGACAGGTTTGAAAACTTTGTTGATTGAAATGCCAATTCGTCAAAAAGAAGATCAGGTAAACCGAGCTTGGGAACACATGAATGATTTAAAATCTAAATTCCCGAATGTTGAAGCAATGTCAGTGAATCTTACCCCAGCTTTTGAAGAATTGTACAAAACTTTTGATGTACATGATGATGAATTTCCGAACGAAAAACTGGCTTTTGCAAACACAAGATCACGTTTGAGAATGTTGACTTTGTATTATTACGGGCAAATCAACGGTCTTCTAGTTTGTGGAACAGGAAATAAAGTAGAAGATTTCGGAATCGGTTTTTACACTAAATACGGTGACGGTGGTGTTGATGTCTCTCCTATTGCCGATCTTTACAAAACCGAAGTTTACGCATTGGCAAAGGCTTTAAATCTTGTTAAAAACATTCAGGAAGCGATTCCTACAGACGGACTTTGGGATGCAGAAAGAACCGACGAAATGCAAATTGGAGCCACTTATCCTGAGCTTGAAAAAATCCAGAAAGAATGGGGAACGAAAACTGAAGACGATTACAGCGGAAGAGACCTGGAAGTTTTTAAAATCTTCAGCAGAATGAATAAAGCGGCTCAACATAAGATCAACCCAATTCCGGTGTGTGATATTAATGAGGAATGGAGAAATTAATTAATGTAAGAATTTATCAATGTAACAGTTTACCAATTAATTGTTACATTGATACACTGCATAAACTGGTAAATTGAAATCATATGAATCCTAAAATCCGCTCACTTTTTTTTGCCTGTCTCGGACTTCTTTTCGGAATGTCTGTGATGTTTGTATATAATAATTTTATTGCAGAGAAAAAAGTTCCGACCAAAACTGAAAACATTTCAGAAGCATCAGTAAATCAATCTGACAAACAATCTATTGATGAACTTACTAATGAAAATACTGTCATTAATTATGTAAAGCAAAACCATCAACTTCCGAATTATTACATCACAAAAAATGAAGCTAAAAAGCTGGGTTGGAATCCTTCTCAGGGAAATCTTTGTGAAGTTTTGCCCGGAAAAGCAATTGGTGGAGATTATTTTGGAAACCGAGAAGGAAAACTTCCAAAAGATGAAAAATATTTTGAAGCTGATGTTAATTACAGCTGCGGAAACAGAAATTCTGATAGAATTGTTTTTACTAAAAGTGGCGAGGTATATTTAACTAAAGATCATTATAAAAGTTTTGAAAAAAAATAATGTCATTGCGAGAAATTATTTGAGAATGTTTTATAACATGCCTTTATGTGGATGCAACTTCTGAACTTTCATTTGAGATTGCTTCGTCACTTCGCTCCCCGCAATGACAAAAAGCAACTCTTTTAACAATTACTGAAAACTACTACCTTTGTACTTTAGAAATTTGAATAAATTATGAGCACAACATACATCGACTTTACAGAAATCGGAGATTACGAAGATTTTTATACTCAACTTAAAGAAAAGATAAAACTTCCGGAACATTTCGGAGATAATCTGGATGCACTTTCAGATGTTATTTCAGGCGAACTTGAAATGCCGCTTCACATCGAATTTGTAAACTTAAGCGTCGATCAGCTTGAATTGTTTGAAGATCTTTTGATTACTCTAGAAGATGCAGAAGAGGAAGTCGAAGATTTTACATTTACTTATTTTCTTGAGCAATATGAAGATGAGGACGAGGAAATTGATGAACAATAAACTAATTTACAAATAAATGAAAAGCCGTATCCCATTAAATAGGATACGGCTTTTTGTATTTAAAGAATCAAATTTTATTTAAAAACTAACGGTAAAATTATCATTCTCGGAAATTTCGTCAATAATATTAATAAAATTGGTCTCGTCAGGTCTTGGAAGATTGGCATTGTAAATTTTTCCTTCAGGATCAATCATTATAAATCTCGGAATTCCTTCTACACCAAGGTTATTTAGAACATTGGGATCAGAAACCCACCATTGAATGACTGCAGATTTCTTATTTTTCAAATCAAGTTTCCATTTATTTTTATCTGCATCAATGCTTGCGGAAAGAAATACCAGTTTATCATTATATGAATATTTATTGGCTTGATATTCAAAAACAGGAGTTGTCTCTCTACAAGGAGCACACCAAGTAGCCCAAAGATCAATTACAACATATTTGCCTTTAAATTTAGCCAAACTCATTTTCTTACCAGATTCGTCTTCAAATGCAATGGCAGGAAAAGGTTTTCCTTTTTGCTGATTGTTGATTACCTGCAACTGAGAGCCCACAAACATTTGATATTTAGAATTTTGAAATTCTGAAAACTTCTTTTTGAACAGTTCGTTACGCTGATTTTCATCTTTAATCAAATTCATCACTTTCAACATCTGAAAAGAAAGCAACTGATCTTTTTCTAAGCTTTTAGGCATTTGCGAAAGCTTTACAAAAACGATGCTGTCAGGATTTTTTGTTCCATCCTTTGGTAAAAACTCTTTTAATTTCCAATTCTTGTAATCTACGTTTGATAAAAGCATTGAAGTCGGCTTTTTCACAATATCCTGAAGCTCTTTCATTAAATCTTGAGGCGGCGCAAATTTCTTATTTGTAAATGAGGTCATTTTCTGATAATCATAAATGGCATTCAAAAGAGCAACCGCATTTTTCTGCTGCTGAAACTGTCTGAAATCGTCTGCAAAATAAATATTCTCTTTTGTGCGGTAATTTCCAAGATATTTTTTTCCTTCTTCCCATTCTTCATTTGCCGCTTTATAAAACTCTTCAGGATCATTGGTCAACTGCTTATCTGCAACAATAAATGAGTAAAACATAGAAAATCTGCCTGATTTTGCAATCACATATTGGTCTTCTGCTTTTCGGGTTCCTTTTAATGTAACTTCAAAATGTTTAGGATCAGATTTAATATCAAAATTTATTCTATCGCCTTTAGACAAGACAAAAGGATACTGTTTTTTATCAACAATTAAAATATATGTAGCCAGATCTAAATTATTTTTAGATTCCCAAGAAAATTTACCATCTTTCACAGGAATATCGGCTAAAGGTTCTTTTAACTCTTCAGAAACAATTTTTACAGTTTTCACTTCATTAGGCGAATAAATACTTCCCTGAATTGAAGTAACTGCATGATCTTTTTGTGGATAATCTGGTTTAGTAATAAAGAAATATATTCCTACAAAAACTATTATTCCGACTAAAGTTTTAGCAATTGTTCCTCCGTTTCTCAGAAAAGCATTTTTAAATCCTCTTCTACTGTACCAAATATAACCTATCACAAAAAACACAATTGCCCAGAAAAGACTTAAGTATTCTGTATAATTAAAAAAATGATTCAACTTATAAGAGTCTTTATAAAAAAGTGCTGTATCGATATTGTTGTAAGGTGAATAATCATAAGTTTCCTGTCTTATTTTACCTACAATATTAATTACAAAGCCTACAAAACCAATAACAAATGGCCATATAAACCCGGGAATTATAATAGACAACATCATCTGAAGCGAAATAATGCCTAAACTCAAAACAAACATTCTTACAAAAGTCTGCAAAACCCAATATAAATCTACAGCATACGTTAAATTCTCCTGAGGAAATAAAACCTGAGCCAGGAAACCTGAAATCATCGTAGCAACAAAAAACGTAACCAAAGAAATCGTGGTAAGTGCCACTAAAACCAAAAATTTCCCCGAGTAAATACTGAATTTACTTAAAGGCTGCGTTTCAAGGAAAGTCCAGCCGTTGTTTTTATGATCGGTCTGTGCAATTCTTGTGGCTGCAATAATGATGAAAAGAAGCATAAAAAATGTTCCGAAAGAACCTACTCCATCGATTAAAGAATCTTTAGTTACAGAGGTAAGTACACCATCATATTTTCTTGAGCTCTCATTAAAAATCTGCACAACAATGCTTAAAATGGGAAGTACCAATGCGAAGAAAAGTGCTAAAATGAGCAATCCAAGATTCTTTGTTTTAAGCCATTCTGCTGCAAAAGCAGTTTTAATATATTTTAATTCTTTTTTCATCCTTTAGTTTTGTTTTGTAATTTCCATAAACCATTCTTCAAGACCTCCTGCTGCAGAAATCTGATAAATCTGAGCGCCATTATTCACCAAAAGTGTGTTGATTGCCGCAATTTCTATTTGAGAATTGGTAACAACTGAGATTTCAGTTTCAGACTTTAGTTCTGTTTCATATTGGCTTTTTAAAACATCATTAAATTTTTCAGCATCATTCAAATGAAATTTTGTTTTTTGAAATTTATATAAATCATTAAGCTCTTCTTTGCTTCCTTCAAATTTAATTTCGCCATTGGAAATAATTCCTAAATGCGTTACCATTTTATCGATTTCCAGCAATAAATGGCTTGATATGAAAACAGTTACTCCCTTTTCACGGTTGAGTTTAATGAGCAATTCACGTACTTCAAGCATTCCGTTCGGATCTAATCCGTTGACAGGCTCATCCAATACCAAAAGTTCAGGATTACTGATCAATGCTAAAGCAATCGCAAGTCTTTGCTTCATCCCTAAAGAGTATTTCTTCATTTTAATATTTCGGGCATGAGAAAGACCCACTGTTTCCAGAACCTCATCAATTGTCTGAGTATTCAATTTTTTTATAATACAGACAATTTTTAAATTATCATATCCGGAAAGATGATCGTAGAAAGCCGGATAATCGATCAATGCGCCAATATTTTGTAAAGCTTCGGGGTAAATTTCAGAAACATTCTGATTGAAAACTTTTACCGAATTGGTTTTATCATTAAACAATCCCATAATCAGTCTCATCGTCGTAGATTTCCCGGCTCCGTTTGCCCCAAGAAAACCATAGATTGAACCTTTTGGAACTTTAAGATTCACATTTTTCAGAATAAGCTTCTGACTGTCGAAACCAAAATTGAGATTATTGATTTCTATAATGTTTTCCATATAGTTTTTGATGTTATGAGTAGATTTAATCACAAGATTGTTACATATTAAAACAAAAATGCACCTACAATGTAAGTGCATTTCTATAATATTTTTTATAAAAGTTATTTTACTTTCCTAAAACTTCAGTAATCGGATTACCAACATTTCCACTTGGAAACTGAATGTGTAACAATGCTGAAACCGTCGGAGCAATATCGGTCATATGATATTGTTTATTGCTTTCACCATGTTTAATTCCCCATCCCATAAAAATCAAAGGAATGTGTGCATCGTAAGAATTCCAAACGCTGTGTGTAGTTCCTGTTTTTGAATATGGAGGAAGCATAGAGTCATGAGAAATCAGCTGAATATCACCACTTCTCTGTCTGTTGATCCCGTTGATAATTCTTTGTTTAATCGGTTCAGGAATTGTTGCTTCCTGTACTTCTGTTGTAGAAACTGCATATAAAACTGTTGGATCTTTTTCCAATTCTTTAATCGCAAATTCTTTAATATCTTCTAGCTCAAGCTTGTTATCAGCCATTAATTTTCTATCGAAATAGATCTGATAATTATCTACTCCGTTAATCAATTTATCAACTCCAAACTTAGCTTTCAGTTTTTCATTTAAGCTCTTTTCCATTCCTTCACCAAAAAAACCTGTGTTGATCTTATGTTCTTTCAGGAAACCTACAGAATGTGCTCCACCGTGATCTGCCGAAACAAAAACGGTGTATTGGTTTTTCCCAACTTTTCCGTCCAAATATTTGAAAAATTGAGCTAAATCCTGATCCAATCTCAGGTAAACATCTTCTACTTCAATAGAATTCGGACCAAATTTATGTCCCGCATAATCTGTTGAAGCTAAATTGATGGCTAAAATATCAGTCACTTCATCAGCTCCTAAATTTTCACCTTCCACAGAAGCTTCAGCCAATTTTAAAGTTAAAGTATTTCCAAAAGGCGTGTAACGGATGTTGTCTTTTTTAGTTTTATAATCTTCAGCCAAATTACTGTAAGGAAAAACAGGAGTTTTTGAACTTCCTAAAAGCCCTTCCCAAGGAGAATTGTCTGGCGAACTTTCTGTATATTGATTGATTGGTAATAAAGTATTCCAACCATTTGCAACCAATTGATCTGGCAAATTTTGTGAATTGAAAGACTTTACCCATTGAGGCAAATCATTCATATACCAAGTGCTCGTAATAAAATCTCCGGTAGAATCGTCAAACCAATACGCTCCATTTGGAGTATGACCAGCCGGAAGAATTGAAGCTCTGTCTTTCAAAGAAACTCCAACTACTTTTCCCTGAAAATTGGTTGCTAATCTTAATTCGTCTGTAACTGTTGTAGACCAAAGATTTTTCGGAGAATGGCTTCCTACTTTTACATTGGTTGTCCCAACAGGTTGTACGTTCTCATCGGTTGTACAGTACACATTTTTACCTGTTTCTTTATCTGTCCAGTCATTTCCGGCAATCCCATGAATCGCTGGAACCGAGCCTGTATAAATCGAAGTATGCCCTAAAGCTGTCACTGTAGGAACATAAGGAATGTGCACATTATTTAAAGAATATCCTTTATTTAAAAGTCTTTTGAAACCATCATTTCCGTATTTGCTGTAATATCGGTAAAGATAATCCCACCTCATCTGGTCGATGACCAAACCTACTACCAATTTGGGTCTATCAACCTGATTGTTTTTATTTTTCTGAGCATTGATTGTAATTACAGACAGCAATGCAGCTGCAGCAATTGAAATTTTCCTAAACATTGAATAACTTTTTAGTGCCACAAATTTACGGGTTTTGAAAGTTCTGGTGTGTGAAATTTCAATTAAATTTAATGAGGCATCATTGTATTTCGAGAAAGGAAATTTTTCGAATTTTTACACATAAGATTAATATGATTATTGTTTTGATGGCAATAAAGATAAAAGTTTCAACTTATTGATTTTAAATATTTTCAATTAACAAATATCTGTTATCTTTAAAAATTACTTATCACCATGAAAAAAACATCAGTTCTTCTTATCTTTTTTTTATTTCAACAATACATTTTCGCTCAGAAAGATCAGTATTATGACTTCATCAAAACCTGGAATTTTATTAAATATTATCATCCCGATTTAGCAGGCGGAAAAATTGATGCCGACAGCTTGTTTTTGATGAATGTGAAAAATATCAGTTCACAAGATGATTTTAATTCTATTGTTGAAAAATTAACAGGAAAACTCAATAAAAAATTTACAGCTTCTGCTCCTTCTGAAACATCGCAGGATGTTTTTATAAAAAATCAAAACTTCAATTGGTTTCAGAAAAACAGAAAAATAAGCTCTGAAAATAAAGATGCACTCAACTCGATTTACAATCACCGTTATAATTTTGAAAACCTGCAAAAAGGGAAATTAGTAAGTGACGAAAAAAAATATGCATTTCCAAAAACCGAAAATCTTTCCATTGAATATCGTTTACTCGCTTTAGCAAAAATACAGGGAGTTGTAGATTACCTTTTTCCTCACAAATATATTATGGATAAAGGTTTTGAGGAATATTTTAAAAATAGTTTAAACGAAAACTCAAAAGTAACTTCAAGGAAAGATTTTGAGATCATCCTGGCAAAACTCGTTTCTAAAATGAAAGACAGTCATGCTTTTAAATTTTATCGTGAACTCAATTACAGAAACGATTTTTTGTTTAACACTTCTTATTATTCTCCTTTCGACTATAAGATTGTAGACAATTATCTCTTGGTTACCGACATCGTATTTCCCGAGATTTGTACAAAAGCAAACATCAAAAAAGGAGATCACATCACAGAAATTAACGGTAAAAAAGTATCACAAATCATCGATGAGAAAAGCAGGCTACTTTCTGTTTCTAATCGTGAAAAGTTAATATTCGAGCTTTCATCCTACCAAAACAATCTTATTTGGTCAGACAATTCTCCGCAAAAATTATTAAAGGTAAAATCCGGTAACAAAACATTTACGACAAATATCGAACTTGTAAACACTTTAGATAAAACACAGGTCAATGTACTTTCAAATTACATCAACAATAAGAACCAAAAATGGGCGACCCGAGAGCTAATAAATAAAGATATTGCCTATTTTAATATTAATAACACGCTACAATTCATTAATGATGTGGATGATGATAAAATTGATAAAAAAATGGAAAACATTATTATAGACGCATCAAAGAAAAAAGCAATTGTTTTTGATATGAGAGGTTATCCGGATTGGGGTGGATTTATTTTTCATTATGTGTACAAATACTTTTCACCTTCAGAAAATTATTTTTATAAATATTATGCTCCCAATCGAAAAAACATAGGCACTTTTGTTTATCTGAAAGATTCTTATCATTATTTCCCTGAAATAAAAGATATGAAGACGATGTCATATCCTAGTAAAGTTTTTATTATCGTTAATCCTGAATCCCGAAGCGCAAGTGAATGGTATACGATGAGTTTGCAAAAAACATTCCCTCAGTCAATTACAATAGGTCAACAAACTGCAGGTGCAGATGGTGATGTAGTCAAAGTAAATCTTCCCGGAAATTATCTTTTAGAATTTACAGGAAATGGAATTTTTTATCCCGACAATTCGCAAACCCAACAAACAGGAGTGAGAATTGATGAAATGATCAAATATAAAGATCAGGATTTTTTAAATAAAAAAGATTTGGAATTTGAGAGAGTTTTAAATGCTTTAAAATAATTTCGACATCATTTCATTATTTACAATTTAACATAATTTTAAACTTTTTTCATCTTCTTTAGCACCAATTTTGCTACCACAAAAACGCAGAATTACACCTCTCAACCTATTGAATTATGAAGAATATGCTTTTAACAAGTGCTTTGGTAGCGCTTACTTTGTGGTCGTGCAATAAGAAAGATGAGAATCAGGCTCTTACTAAAACAGAAAATACAAACACCGATAAAAGTGAAGCTTCATCGGAAGTAATTTCAGACACGGGCTATAATATTAGTAAAATTCCTATTACCGATAAATTTCATGGGACTTTTCCTTACTTCCAGCTTCCTCAAGGATATACGTTCACCGACCCAAATTCTTATCATGGAGACGGGCAAACCAAAGATTTTGATAAAGAATATTTTTACGATCATGGTTCATATACTTCAATGGAAGGCAAAACTTACAAAGCTGAGATTAGGATTTCTGAAGAGTTTAAAGACAAGAAATTTTCTCCGCTTGAAATTCAGAAAAGTTTTGATGAATTAATTAAAAACGTCGGAGGTGTAAAAATCAACACTGGTGAAGCTTTAAGAGAGGGCGAAGAAGAACGCATAAAAAAAGAAGATCCGGAAGCTTACAACTTAGGTTACATGCACTCCTGCAACAACTGGAAAAATGTAAATACCTACATCATCCGATCTGCAGAAAAAACAGTTTTTGTACAATATAATCTCGGAAAAGACCAAACTAGCATCACCGTTTTAGAAGCTAAACCTTTTGAAAATAAAATGTCAATTGTAGATGAAAAACCAAAGACAGACACCCTAAATAAAAAGAAAAAGTAAATCGTCATCTTAAAATAACTAAACACATTTCGGTGTGTTTTTTTATGGATGAAATTAATTTCAAATATTTTTATTATTTTTGTACCAATCACTACAAAATAAAATGAGAGGAAGACCCAACATTCATGACAACTCAGAACTGATTCAGAAAGCACAAGAAATTTTCTGGAAAAAAGGCTATACTGCAACCTCTTTAAATGACTTATTGACAATTACCGGAGCAGGAAGCGGAAGTTTTTACAACTCTTTTAAGGGTGGTAAAAAACAGGTTTTTAAAGAAGCAATCAATCTAAGACGAAAAGCTTTTGCCGAATTTAAGCTTGAACTAGAAAACAACGAAGACCCAATTGAGCTGATCAAAAATTTCTTCAGAGGTATTGCAAACGAAAATGAAAATTCACATTTACGTGGCTGCATCATTGCCAACACCATTGTGGAAATGACTTTCATAGATAATGATTTGAAAGATGAAGCTGTACAAATCCTCAAGGAAGTAGAAGAAATGTATAGCGAAACGATTAAAAAAGCTCAGGAAAAAGGTAAAATAAAAAACCAGACCGATGCTGCTATTTTAGGGAAATACCTCATCACTTTCTGGTGCGGACTGAATACTTTGAGAAGAATGTATCCTGACAAAAAAATACTTTCCCAACAAATAGAAATGCAATTGGCTGTTCTCAGCTAATTTTTTTATCTATTTTTGGATTAATCAATACAAAAATAAAATTTTATATAAATGAATTTAGAATTAACATCAAAGACAGCTTTCATCAGCGGTTCTACACAAGGAATTGGTTTTGCCATTGCTCAACAATTATTGCAGGAAGGCGCAGAAGTAATCATCAACGGAAGACACAAAGAGAAAACAGAAAAAGCTGTTCTAAAATTACAACAGCAATTTCCAGACTCAAAAGTTTCAGGAATTCCGGCAGATTTTTCAAGTAAAGAAGAAGTAAATAATCTCCTGAATTCATTGAACAATATTGATATTCTGATTAACAATGTAGGTATTTTCGAGCTGAAAGATTTTTCAGCTATTTCTGATGAAGATTGGTATACTATTTTTGAAATTAATGTAATGAGTTCTGTAAAATTATCCAGACATCTTTTACCAAAAATGCTTGAGAAAAACTGGGGCAGAATAATCTTTATTAGCAGCGAATCTGGAATGAATATTCCCGGAAATATGATTCATTACGGAATGACAAAAGCATCGATGATGGCGATTGGCAACGGATTATCTAAACTGACAAAAGGAACAGAAGTTACCGTAAACACAATCCTTGGAGGACCAACTTATTCTGATGGTGTAGCTTCTACAATTGAACATTTTGCCAAAACCCAAAACATCACAGTAGAACAAATGAAATCTGCCGTTGTACAGCAAACTAACCCTGATTCTTTACTACAAAGATTTATTGATCCAAAAGAAATTGCAAACTTAGTAACTTATCTTTCAAGTCCGTTGTCAATTGCTACAAACGGAGCAAGTTTGCGAGCAGATGGTGGTGTTTTAAAAACTATATAAAAACTTTAGGCGCAATCTTTACAAATCCCTGTTAAAATACAATTTACGCTTTCCACTAAATAACCTTTTTCTAGGGAAAACTGAACTTCATTCGGCAGACATTCTATCGTTTCACATTTTGTACATCTGAAATGAAAATGATGATCTGCCAGTTTTTTCTCATCACATTTTATACAAACAGCAAAATACTGTTTCCCGTCTTCTGCAACAATTCTATGGAGAATTCCGTCTTCGCAGAATCTATTGAGAACACGGTAGATTGTTGCACGATCAATACTGATATCGACTTTCTGCATCACTGCATCTGAACTCATCGCTTTTCGAGAGCCTGCTAAAACATTCAAAACAGCCTCTTTCGTTGGGGTACTTCTTCTTATCATTTTATTAATGCGATTAAGTTGCAATAATAAAAATTTATTCTAACTTTGCAAAACTTTTCAACCTAAAATATTTTTTACAAATCTCTAAAATCAGAAACTATGAATGAAACAGAATACGAAGTAATCATTATTGGCGGAAGCTATTCCGGGCTTTCTGCAGCAATGGCTTTAGGAAGATCATTAAGAAAAACTTTGGTGATAGACAATGGAAAACCTTGCAATGAACAAACTCCACATTCCCATAATTTCCTTACACAGGACGGAAAATCTCCCAAAGAAATTGCAGAAAATGCACGAAAACAAGTAAGTGAATACGAAACCATACACTTTCATCAAGGAAAAGCGGTTGATGCTAAAAAATCTGAAACAGTTTTTGAAGTTACAACAGAAAAAGGAGAAAAATTTCGTTCAAAAAAACTGATCATTGCAACGGGAATTACAGATCAAATTCCAAACATTAAAGGTTTCAAAGAATCTTGGGGAATATCTCTGATCCACTGCCCTTATTGTCACGGTTACGAATACAAAGGCAAAAAAACGGCAATTATTGCCAATGGAGATAAAGCCGTACACATTTCTTCCCTTGTTAAAAATTTAACCGAAGATGTTACACTTATCACAAGAGGAGAAGCTAGTTTCACCGATGAACAAAGAGAAAAATTAAACCGAAACAACATTCAGATTATTGAAAATGAAATCGTTGAATTGAAAAACAATAACGGAATCGTTGAAAGCATCATTTTCGCAGACGGCATAGAAATAAAATTTGAAGCAGTTTATGGAGCCTTTCCTTTCCATCAGCATTCAGAAATCCCACAAAATTTAGGGTGTGAGTTGACAGAATTTGGTCACATTAAAACCGATCAGTTTCAGAAAACCAATGTTCCTGGTCTTTTTGTCTGTGGAGATAATTCTTCAATGATGCGCTCGGTTTCTAACGCAGTAATGACCGGAAATGTAGCGGGAGCAATGGTAAATATGGAATTGGTGACGGATTGTTTTTAATTAAATGTTAAATCTTATTATCTAAAGATCTACATAGAATATTGAACTTAAAAATTACTTATATTTAAGTTCAATATTCAAAAAAAATGATGAATAAAGATCTTTGGACTAAAATTGAGCAGTTTGATTTTGATCAGCCTTCGAGTGAATATGATTTCACATTACGGTTAGCTCATGAAAATTACTGGACGCAGAGTTTTACAAAACAGGCGATTTTAGAATACAAAAAATTCATGTATCTGGCTGCAGTTTCAGATATGATGGTTTCGCCATCGGAAATTGTAGATACGGTTTGGCATCAACATCTTATTTTCACAAAGTCATATTCAGAATTTTGTCAGATTTTAGGAAAACAGATTCAACATATTCCTTCCACTCACAATAAAGAAGATTTTCAAAAATTTAAACTCGCCAAAGAACGTACGACAAAATTATATGAAAACTTTTTTGGAACACAACCAGAAAACATTTGGAATCATGCAAATCCATTTGAAAGTTTGAATTTAAAAAAATCAAAATTTAAATTGAGAACTTCATTAATTATAGGAATCGTCTCATTCATAATTCTAAGTTCCCCACTCTACTTTTTACTGAAACCTTTATATCTCAATATTAAAAACCCTGATTTTATTTTATTATTTTTAGGATTAATCATAGCTTCCATTGTAGGATTGGAATGGTATAACAGAAGAAAATTTGCACAAACAATTCATTTATTCGATAAAGATTCTTTTGTATTTGATCTTCAGCCTTATGAATTAATTTATCTTAACAACAAAAATATTTCGTCTGTCATCAACGGAACTGTGAACGAATTGATTGATAACGGCTCGATAAAAATAAATGAAGACCAAACGATTAGCAATAATAAATTAACGTTCATACAATCACGAGAACATCAACAGGTGATCGACTTATTAAATGATCTTGGAAAAACTTCTTATCCTAATTTTTTAATTCAGTTGATTACAAAACCTGTATTTTCAAACATCATTAAATCGATGGAAGCTGTTAAAAAATACTTTAACCGATCGAAAGCTTTCTCCAATTTATTCGTTCTGAATTTTGTTGTTTTTTTATCATTAATTATGTTCGGATTTCTCAGAATTGTCACTGGAATTTTACGTGATAAACCGATTCTACTGATAAGCTTTACTGTTATTATTTTAAGTTTTATGATGATAGGATATTTATTCAGACTTACCAATTTATTTAGTTCTAAAGTTTTACCCGACTTATATAAAACCGTTATACTACCCAAAAAAAACACCAACAACAATTGGCAATGGAGCTATTTCCTTATGGGAACCGCAGTTTTAACAACTTCTTTTGTTCCTTTAACCAATCGATCTGTATCAGTCAATTCGGATGGTGGTTGCGGAACCTCATCTTCATCATCAGACTCTTCTTGTGGCGGTAGTTCTTGTACCAGTTGCGGGGGTTGTGGTGGAGATTAATTTAAATTTAAAAATTTGTAGAACATGATTGTGGCGGTTTTGAAGTATAACACATAAACTTAAAATACTATGTTTACAGTAAAAACTTTCCACCATAACTATTATTTTGAAAAATAAATAAAATACTTTATAAGTATTAATCTGATTATTAGTTGCAAAATATCTTAAAGTAAATTCACGATGGTTTCCCGTAATATTGTATCGTAAATTATTAATATATTTATCGAACAATTAAAAACAAATAGACTAACTTTTTATTCTCAGTAAATTATATAAAAAAACAACCAATGAGTAAACTTACTCCTAAAACAACATTAAATTCGGAAAATGATATTACTAAAAGAATGTTAGAAGCATTTTCTGTTAATAGTTTAAGATCAATCTTTACAATTGACACTTCTATCAGATCACAAAATGATGTAATATCCGAAGTACTTAAGCGTAATACTATTTCATCTATAAACAACATACTATTTACAAATTTTAATTTATTAAAGCAGCATGTATATTTTTTTGAGACCAAGGGTGTATTTCCAAATAATTATTTAGAAGAACACCCCGATATATTCAATATCACAAAGAAATCATCTGGTCATAAAATATATTATTTTTTATTTAAAGAAAATTACAATTTTTTTAATGTTGCATCAAATAAAATTCAGGTTTTAACTTTTGCGAGACCTGTTAAATTGGAAATAAAAAAGTTAGTAGCCACCGTTTCAGTAAATATTTTAGAAAGAAATGTAGGATCAATATTAAATACAAAAATTCTGAATCTACAAAGAACTTTAAGCGATAAAAATATATTAGACTCTATAACAACACATGATCATAAAATTACTTATTTCAAACATGACTTACAAAAAGGTATAAAATATCTTTGGGAAAATGATGTTATTGATGCTTTAAAAGTAAAATTTAAAAAATCTAAATCCACATCCTCAGAAGTTATGGACGAAGAACATTTACTTAAAGTACAATATCCTGATACTTACAACGAAATTATATCTAGTCCTTTAGATACAACAATCTTTAAATACATTGAAGATAGTGATTTAGTTAGATATTTCACAGCAAATCCAAGAGAGGGTTATATTAGCTTCAGTACCTATCCAACATCAACAGATGGTATTGATAAAATTGTTCAAATGATTTTTCAAAACAATTAAAATGTTTCAAATTTTTAAAAAATTTAAAAAAAATAAAGCAGAGATAATTAAAAACACTGACCCTGATAGAATATATATTGAGAATGTTAGAAGTTTTTTTAATATACCAACGAAATTAGCAAAGTTTTTATGCGATGTTGCTGTACGTCAAAATTTATTTATTAAAAAAATAGCAATTGAATGTATAAATCATGATTGTAAAAGAATTATTCAAACTTTTAATGTTGATGAAAAACTACCCGAAGAAATAAATTGTATAGTCTGCGAATTAGAAAACAAAGAAAAATTTACTTTTAACAAAAGTGAATATAAAATAATTGAATTTTACCAATTAGTCAAAGATGAACATAAGTAAAGAACAAGCAAACGTCTATAAAATTTTATCGGAGATATTCTTAAAAGTTTTAGTTACAATTACTTTTCTTGGAGTTTTTATAGCCATAGTAATTCAATTATTATATGCTGAACCAACTTGGAGTAAAACCGCTCCATTGGCTATAATTGAAGGAATTTTATCTATGACAATTTATAAAATGGTTGATTATTTTTTCCCAAGAAAAAACAAATAACTCATATCATTCAGATCTGAGTTATTTGTTTATAATTTATATAAAGTCTATCTAATCAATTAAAACTTCAAATCACCATTTACTTCTCTTACTGCTTGTGCAGCTTCAGCAAATTTAGCTTTTTCTTCTTCAGTTAAAGAAATTGTTACGATGCTTTCAACACCGTTTTTCCCGATAATTGCAGGAACACCAAGACAGATATCGCTTTCGCCATATTCTCCGTCAAGCATTAATGAACAAGGAATCATTTTCTTTTGGTCACAAGCAATTGCCTGAACCATTACAGAAACTGCAGCACCTGGAGCATACCAAGCTGAAGTACCCAATAATTTAGTTAATGTAGCACCACCAACTTTAGTTTCTTCAATTACATATTTTTGTTTTGCTTCGTCAAGGAACTCAGTTACAGGAACTCCGTTTCTTGTTGCTTTGCTCAATAAAGGAAGCATTCCTGTATCACTGTGAGCAGCGATCACCATTCCGTCTACATCAGAGATTGGAGCTTCTAAAGCTTCAGCCAATCTGTATTTGAATCTTGCAGAATCTAAAGCACCACCCATACCGATGATCTTGTGCTTAGGAAGACCTGAAGTTTTGTGTACCAAATAAGCCATAGTATCCATTGGATTAGAAACCACGATGATGATTACTTCCGGAGAATTTTTTACTAAGTTTTCAGTAACTTCTTTTACGATTCCCGCATTGATACCGATTAATTCTTCTCTGGTCATTCCCGGTTTTCTTGGGATACCAGAAGTGATTACTGCTACATGAGAACCTGCTGTTTTGCTGTAATCTCCTGTTGTACCTGTAATTTTTGTATCAAATCCGTTCAAAGATGCAGTCTGCATCAAGTCCATTGCTTTTCCTTCAGCAAAACCTTCTTTGATATCTACTAAAACTACTTCTGAACAGAAGTCTTTCATTGCGATGTATTCTGCACAACTTGCACCTACAGCGCCTGCACCTACTACAGTTACTTTCATAATGTTACTTTTTATTATTTATTTGTTAGTCTAATTTTTTGCTTCCCAAATGTACAAATTCCCGAAAAATTGAGCAATCTTTCGGGAATTTTAATTCTTATTTAAGGAAATTAATTAACGTTTAGTAAAAACGTATATAATTTTTTAGCTCCTGATAATACTTCGTCGTAGTTTTCTTCGGTAACTTCAGTGTCTAAAACTTCTTTGAAATTCTTCCACATTGGTCCTGTATTTTCCTGATAACATCCGAAAAAGTTGAATGTTACATCATCAAAACCTTCTGTTTTAGATAATTGTTTTGCAATAACATTTCCCCCCAAAGTAGAACCTTCAATGACATACATTGCTCCTAAAGCTTCATGTTCATTCGCCAATTCAAAATCGTGAGATGCAGATTGGTTTTCTAACGCTAAACTTGCTAAATCTTTTTCGATTAAAGGAAGCTTTACTCTTTGATCTAACTGAAGTTTTTCAGAAAATCTTTCAGAAAGGTTGTTGAATATTTTGTTTTCACTGTGAAGAAGCATCAGATAATTGGTATTGATGATTTTTTTATAATCTTCTAAAGTGAAAGTTTTATTAAAAATTTTCTCAGAATTAAAAAGCTTTTCAGCAGCATCGTGATACTCTGCCGTATTTTTTTTTAGATATTCAGATACCATATTTTTGTTTTAAAGTTTCACAAATTTAGGTTTTTGAAACGTCAAAATAAAGCAAGTTCCCTCTTTATTACTTTCATAATCTACATTTCCGCCCAATCTGTTCATAATTCTGTGAACGATTGAAAGGCCTACTCCATTTCCTTTAAACTTTTTGGCATTATCCATTCTGTTGAAAATTTTAAACATTCTATGTTTATTTTCTTCCGGAATTCCGATGCCGTTGTCTTTAATTCTGTAGATAATTTGATCTCCGGCTTCCGTACCTTCTATTTCAATAATTGGCTGTTCTCTATCCGACGAATATTTTACAGCGTTATTGATTATATTTAAAAATACCTGATGCAGCATCGTTTTATCTGCCAAAACTTCCGGACATTCTTTAATCACCACCATACTTTTCTGACTATCGTACGTGATTTTTGCGTTCTCAGTAATTTTTCTGATGGTAAGATTTGTTTCAATGGTTTCAAGCTGTATTTCGCTGTGCTTTGCACGGCTAAGCTGAAGCACATTCTGCATCATTTCTGCCATATTATCGATCTCGCCAATAATAGAATTGATTTTATTTTTATCCTTGTCTGTAATATCTCCTAAACTGTTCAGCAGCATTTGTGCATTCAGTTTCATCACGGTAAGTGGTGTTCCCAAATCGTGCGAAATCGTGTACGAAAAACTGTCTAGTTCTTCGTTTACTTTTTTCAGCTGATCGTTCAGTTTTTTGATGGTAATATATTGTTTATGCGAAGTTTCAAAAATAAGATCGCGGATAAGGTGTACCGCAATTTGGTTTTTAGAGCTCCATCTTTTAGATTTTCCTTTTATATTTTCAGTGAAAACCTGAAAAGATTCTCTTGGCGAAACCGTTCTTATTTCTTCTCCGTTTTTAGAAAAAGTTTCAATTTTTTTCTCCGGATTTCCTGCCCAGTTAATATGTTCGTCAAATTCTTTTCTGAACCATATCAGGATTTCTTTTTTACTTCTTTCAACAAAATAGATGATGATTCCTGCAGTATCAGAATTTAAGTTGAGTTCAGATCCATAATCTTTCAGAAAACTGTTGCTGATAAAAACATTCTCTGATGTATTTTCATACGCCCAGTTTACAATGTTATTGATAATTTCCCGATCTGGTGTAATTCCGTCTGTAACAATCTCATTGTCTGAAATAATTGCTAATCCGTCGGCTTTTGGCATTAATCTTAATTCAGATTTATTAAAATCCAAAGACTCAAACAAAGAACCGTGCTCTAAAAACTCCGATTTAAGAGCATACAGTTTTTCATTAAGATCAATTCTGTATTCTAATTCTTTTTTAGATTTAAAAGATGAATAGGCATTCGATGCCAAAACAGTAAAAATTCCTGCCTGTACACGATCTTCAAGGTCTATATGTTTCGGCTCAGAATTTTGACAGGTTACCAATCCCCACAATTGATCGTCAATGATAATAGAAATACTGAAGCTTGATGAAGCTCCTGAGTTTTTTATGTATTGACCGTGGATAGGCGACATTGCTCTTGAAGCTGCGAAAGTAAGATCTACACTTTTTCCGCTTCGACTCAGAATACGTACCGGATGTGAGTAAACATCAGAAAATATTCTTTTTCTTTTCTTTTTATAAAGTTCGCGTGCCTGTCTCGGAATATCGTGTTCAGGATAATGAAGTCCCAAATAACTTTCAAGATGATTGTTTGTTTTTTCTGAAATTACCTTTCCTGAACCATCACTCATAAATTTATAAACCATAATACGGTCATAATTGATGATATTGGAAATCGTATTAAGGAGTTGATCCCAAATTTCCTGCTCGTTATCGATAATATAAAAATTATCATATTTATTGGTAATCCGTTTGTTTGGGTTTTCATAAACCGCTTCAAACTCTAAGAAAATATAATCATTTGCTCTGAAAACCGAAAAATGGTATTGCTTTCCGGCAACTGTAATTTTGTCGAAATAAGTTTCGTTTTCTCTTTTAGAAAGAAATCCTGCATCTTTAAAAATATCAGAATCAATTACGGTTTGGAAGACCTCAGGAAACTGTGAAAGTTTTTTTCCAAAAAGATCTTCGCAACGTTCTATTTTGAAAACATCAGAGATATTTTCACTGAAAAAAGAGATGGTAAGAGAAGTTGTCTCAATGCCAATCAAGTATCCGAAACTTTGTATGTAGCCCGGAATATGAATGGGCTCATCATGACATTCAACAAAATTCATAATATGATAATAAAAATCAAAGATAGTTAAATAATACGCTACGTCAATTCTTGTGTGGTATACAATATAATATTCACAACAATAATTAACAATAATTATGATTTATTAAATTAAAAACAATATTATTATTCATAAAATTAAAATATTCCAAGAGTAAATAAAATATAAATAAAATTTTAAAGTTACAAATTATTTATAAATAAACTATTTACAATTTTAAAATAAAAAAGTTTTCTAAAAATTTATTATTTCACTTCGCTAATCTCATTCGTTAAGCCGTCTGTTTTTATCATAAAAGAATACTTTTTATTCAGAGAATCCAGAACTTCAATTTTCGAAATATTAACCTCAGTGAAATTGTAATTTTCCAATTGAATAACAACAGGAGAAGAATTAGAATTATTCATTTTTAATGGAAAATTTGTTTTCCATCTGATTTCATTATTCTGGTTTTTAATATTCGTAATTGTTCCGCTTGCACCAAGATTATGAAGATACATTGTCACTTTTTTATTGGTGTAATCATTATCATCTTTACTGATTTGAGCCTTCAAAAAAGGAGCATTAAAATGGTAAACATTTTCAATTCCGTAGCGAATTCCTGGTTCGAAAAATTCTAATGTTTTTACAGGACGGTAAAGCTCTTCCTGATTATTCGGAAAAATATTGAGCAAATCATATTTTCTGATGACAAATGTTTTTGCGGTATCTTTCTGTTGCTCATAAAGATATTTTGCCTGTTCAAAGCTAGATTCAGACAGAGATTCACCAATAATTCTTTTGATCGTTATTTTGCTGCCTTCAATTTTCTCGATTTTAAAACCGTAATTCTTTATGTTTCCATAATAATCAACATCGTTCACTACAAAAAACTGATTGGTGTTTGGATTTTTAATTTCAGATTCCAAAAAGTTTAATTTTTCAGACATCGTATTATTAAATTCAATATTGGCTTTGTATTCTGTGTAAAATCGTTTCCCGAAATACATTACCAAAAGATAAATTGCTAAAACAGGCAAAATCCAAAGCAGTTTATTGGTTTTAAAGCCGGTTCTTTTCTCTTTCACCACATACGTTTCTGAAAGCGAATCGTGCCATCCTCTTTTTGAGAAAAAAGACAGCGCATCAAAAGGAATATTCCTGCATAAAGTTCTCAAAAATATCGTAGAGGAACTGGGAGATTCTGCTTTTGAATTAACAACTCTGGATTCCGTTAAAAACTTTCCGGGTGACGACCCAAATAGAATCTCTGAAATCGGGTAATAAATAAGAATGAATATGAAAATAATAGTGTACAAAGACCATCTTCCTCTAAAAAACTTTTGAAGCGTTTCATTTCCTTCTAAAATTCCAGAATCAGCAAGCCAATATCCTAAACTTATAATCACAGGAATCACAACTAACGACATCACCGCCAAATCTACCACCCAATGAAAAAAACGTTGCCACTTTCCGGTATCTGTAACGATCGTTTTGTTCTCAGTTATTATTACGTCTATTTCTTTTTCGCTTTTAATCAGTTTTAAAACTCGATAACTTACATACAAAACACCCATTAAAGCAAGATAACCGATGATTATAGAAAATATTTGCAGAGATGTTACATCCTGCCATTTTGTAAGGAAAAATTTATAAAATGTACTTTGTAAAAGCACAATAATAGCATTAAAAAAAATCACAGAAAATACAAAACCAATGAAGCGGGTTTCTCTTCCTTTCGTTTTTATAAATTGCAACGAACCAATGAACAGCAAAAGATAAAAGACAAAATTCCAAATATCAAGATGCTCAAATCGATTGGTGAAATCTAGATTTAATGTGCTGAATGAAAATAAAATTCGGAAAATTTCAGGAATCGTATTAAACTGCGATGCTCCATTCCATACCCTGTAAAACGAATAAGAGCAACTTAAAATACCAATGAGGGATATTGCCAGCGAACTGATGGCAATAAATCTGTAGTTTTTTTCCATAAAATGATCGAAATTTATTTTAAACTAATCTCTATACTTCTTTATCAAAATAAAGCATATAAAATTTCCCTTTCTCATCCTGCCCTTGCTCTAGCATTTTTCGATCACCATGAATGTAAATATGGAAATTTTTATCTAATTTAATAATACTTTTGAAATGTCGCTGAGTTTTTTTCACTGCTGCTTCACTTATCGGGAATTCTTCAGCAATATTGATCTGCATTTCTTGTTCGTAATCGGTTTTATAATTATTAAAACTTTCAATTACATGCTCGTCTTTCAAAACCTCAGCAGCAAATTCATCCAGTTTAAACTCTTCTTTTTCTTTAAAGAAATTAATAGACTGGTTCAGAAAATCAGCCTGATCTGCTCTTGAAACTTCAAATTCCTGAGGAAGCTGTTTGGTGATATAGTCTTTGTAAACCATCAAAGCTTCCTGCGTATGAAAATATTCATCATCACGCTGTTTTACCTTTAAGAAATCTTCAAACCAGTAATACATATCTCCGTTTTTGTTGTTGTCAACCACGGAAAGTACATAGCCGCTTTCTTTATTGTTATTGTAAATTAAGGCTGCTTTATCGATTTTTGAAAGGCTGATTCCCTGATCTTTTTCAATTTCAAATCCTTCGACTTCGCTCAGGGTGCTGCCATTTTTAGGGAAAATCTTTAAGAAAGAATCTCTTTTTTCGGTTTTAAAAATCCCTATTTTATCTACTCTTTCGTCACTTTCTCTTTCGTCTTCAAAGAATACGATGAATAATTCTCCGCCCTGAACTCTTGGGTTTTCTGCAGCTTCGAAAAGATGTTTTGCAATATTTTCTGCTTCCCAAAGGAACTTCGCTTTATCGTCAAAAATTTCAGATACCGAACTGAAAACCGGATTGTTTACCAAATAAGAATCGCTGTAAAATTGGTAAGTTTCTTCTGTTTTAAAAGAACCTAAAAAGTAATTTTCAAGCATTTCTACCGTGCCTTCATCCAATTGAAGCTCTTCCTGTGAAAGTATAAGTGATTCTCCGTTGATTTTATTTCCGACTCTGTGGACTACAATTTTTGTAAACATCTCTGATTTTTATGGATTGCAAATATATTTATTCTGGAAATTAAAATCGACTAATTGCATCTTTTCTTTAACTGAATATCTTTAATTGATACTATTTCAAAAAAACGCAAAGATTTAATAAATGAATAAAGTCTTTAAGGAGCAAAGATGGCAACACGTTGCTGATTAAGCTTTAAAAAAATGTTTGCTTGAAATCAATTTTTGTTGCTGGAATTTTCATTATTACAAAAAATGAATGCCAGTTTTCTTTATTTCCTGAGATTTAAAAATTTCATCAAAATCTGAATTTAAAATTTTCATTACAAAATTTAAATGTTTCATTTTAAAACAATAAAAACCAATCTCAATTAATTGTATTAAAAATCAATTCATTATAAATTTAATCACTAAACAAAGATATAATATTTCATCGAAACAACTATTAATAAAAGACTTACCAAAAGCTTTGGAATTAAAACAAAATTAACATGAAGAGCAATTTTTTAACATTTCGATCAAGAAATTGGTACACTTTTAGCTAATACAAGAATGTTTTGAAAAATATTTAAAATGAAAAATATTGAGAAGAAAGTAATTAATGAAAATGGGGCAATTGAACATTTAAAAGTATTCTATCCTTCGTTACAAAAGGAAATCGTGCAACTTTCAGCACAAGATAATTTTGCAGGAATAATTCAGACAACCGTAGATCACTTAAAAAATCTATTGCAGGAATCAAAGATTAATATTGTAAATCACAACATCAAAATGATGGACTGGTTGTACAGAAACGGAACGCAAAACGTAAAACAGATTATTGAGAATCTTTTTGTAAGATCTTTCAGAAGTTTTAAAAAACAAACCGACACTCACCAATGGAATATGTTATATCAATATATGCCGGTAAGTTTTCAGAAGATCTATGTAAAGCAGTCAAAAATGGACGAAATCTTATTTAAAAGACACTAAATCAAATTATATATAACGAAAAATCCCGGGGCAAATTTGCTTCGGGATTTTCTATTTTTATGAAGATAAAGTTGATTGACATTTATTTTAAAAAATGTCAATCAACTTTAAAAAAAATTAAGGATTCTGTTCATATCCCGCAACCTGAATTTGAGATAAAGGAATCTGATACAGATAATCGTTAGTCGTAATCGTAAAGTTGTAATTAAGACTTGCTGCAGCTTGATTGATAACATTTACAGCCGTATTCCAACGAACCAAATCATGCCAATAAACACCTTCACCCGCAAATTCTACTCTTCTTTCTTTACGAAGTGCCGTCGTGAAATCTGCTGCTGAAATTGATGTAGAAACCGCAGTAAGACCTGCTCTCTGACGAATTTTGTTTAGATATGGAACTGCAGCAGCTGTATTTCCCTGACTGTTTAAAACCTCCGCGTACATCAAAAGTACATCTGCATAACGTATAATCGGGAAATTAATCGGCCAGTCGTAACGATTGGTTAAAACGATTCCTTTTTCACGGAATTTCACAAAAAATTTAGCCTGATCTGGTTGTCCGTTTTGTGCAATGAAACTTGTTTTAATTGTTAACGGAAGTCTCAAATCTCCTGGTTCATAAGTATCAATCAATGATTGTGAAACACCTAATTCTGCAGAACTGAACAAACTTCCTTGAGGATTATAAAAAGGATCAGTCACACCAAAATTTGGTGAAACATAACTTGGTAAATAAGAACCTTGCGACAAACCACCACTGATATGCTGAATTTCGAAAATATGGTATTTATTATCATTCGCACTTTTAAATAAATCTGCGTAATTAGGCGCAAAGGTGACAAACTGACCTTCTCCCTGAATAACGGTAAATAAATGGTCTTTTGCTTTCGCAACATAAGCTCCATTATTGAGCGGATAACCAGATCCGGTAAGATAAATTCTTCCTAACATGGCATGAGCCGCTGACTTTGTTATTCTTCCTTTATTTGCATTATCATAGGTGTTTTTTAAACCTCCGATAGATGATTCAATTTCTGAAGTAATGAAATTATAGAGCGTTGCCAAATCTGTTCTTTGAATTGTGGCAGCTTCTTCCGGACTTACAGGATGATCGATTAAAGGAACTTTTCCGAAACTTCGCATAAGCTCAAAATAAGCATAAGCTCTTAAAAAACGGGCTTCAGATCGATACTGTTCCTTTGTTGCCGCAACTGCAAAAGGTACTGCATCAATTCTTGATAAAAGCATATTAGCGTAAGAAATCTGCTGATAAGCATCTTCCCAAAGAATTTCCATTTCTTCTGTAGAAGAAGTATCCTGAAAACGGTTGATGGCGTAATAATCTCTATTTCCGTTTTGTGAAATTGCATTAAAATTATTAGAACGCACTTCAGATGCCAATAAATAAAAATTAACATCATAGCCGCCTCTCGATGACGAATTTATCATCGCAGAATATACTCCAGACAACGCCTGCTGAATCTGTAATTCTGTCGTATAAAAAGAATTTTGGGTAATATTATTTTCCGGTTCGAGTCTTAAATCGTCTTCACAACTCAACATTCCCAACATCATCGTTCCACATACCAAGGCTTTTGTGAGAGATTTCATATTTAAGAAAGACGTATTTTTTTTATAAGTGATTTTCATTTTTAAAAATTTAGAAGTTAAAGTTTAAGCCCATCATATATACTTTTGAATTAGGATATGCTCCGTAATCGGTACCGTCTGATTGTACAGATTCCGGATTGTAACCACCGTAATAATGATCTTTTCTCCAGACATTTTCTAAGCTGACATACACTCTTAGATTAGAAATTTTTAATTTTTTCACTAATTCCTGTTCAAAATTATATCCTAAAGTCACATTTTTCAGTTGAATGTAAGTTGCATCATACAACCATCTTGTATCTAAAAGGCTTCCTGTAGTACCGTCTAATCTTGGTGTTTTTCCGTCTCCAGGATCAGCATCAGAACGCCAACGATTTGCCCAGTTCCCCATTACGTTAGTTGTAGTTCCCATTCCGGTACGGTCAATTGCACGTCCAAGCAATGCATAGCTATATCCTCCTTTCTGCCCCTGAAAAAACACAGAAAGATCAAAACCTTTGTAAGAAAATGTATTGGTAAAACCCCAATAATAATCAGGAGTAGGACTTCCGATAATATGACGGTCATTTTCGTCAATTTTTCCATCACCGTTAAAATCTCTGTATTTAACGTCTCCTGCAATCGCTCCAGTTGTTTTGGCAACTGCTGAATTATTAATATCTGAAGTCGAAAGCACCCCAATCGCTTCATATAAATAAAATGAATTGAGCTCTTCTCCTACCTTAATTATATTGGTGCTGCTGCTAAAACCTGTATAAATAGGCGCGTTATCACTTCCCAATTGTAAAACTTTATTATTATTGAAGGCAATATTCGCCGAAGTATTCCATTTAAATGCTCCCGTTAAGTTTTTTGTACTTAGTTCGAATTCTAAACCTTTGTTTTCAACAGAACCTACATTCTTCCACATAATATTGTAGCCTGTTGTGTAAGGAATTGGCTGCTGCAAAAGAAGATCATTGGTTTTTTTGATGTAGTAATCTGCTGTAAAATCAATTCTGTTGAATAAACCTAATTCAAAACCAAAATCTGAAGACTGTGTTTTTTCCCAGGTTAAATTCGGATTACGAATCGTACTGGGTACTAAACCGTTTGATAAGCCTCCACCAAATGAATAATTACCTCCGGCTAATGTTCCAAAAGCTCGGTAATCTCCAATGTTATTATTCCCGTTTTCTCCCCAACTGTATCTTAGTTTCAAGTTGCTCAGCCAGGTTTTATCCTTAAGAAATTCTTCTTCATCCATTTTCCAAGCTCCACCAAATGCTGCAAAAGTTCCGTAAAGATTATCCCAACCAAATCTGGAAGAACCATCTCTACGTATACTTGCAAATAACATATATTTCTTTTGGTAATCATAGTTTACACGACCAAATAATGAAATCAGCATCTGTTCTGACGCCGTATATTCTGAATTTAATACCGATGCAGACTGAGTGAAATTAAACGTTTTCAAATCATCATTCGCAAAACCTTTATTACGGTTGTATTGCGAAGTCGTTCTGTAATTTTCTGCACTATACCCGGCAAGAGCGGCGATACTATGACTTCCGAAGGTCTTTTTATAATTTAATAAAGCTTCTCCTAAATATCGGTTATAATTTACTGTTCTTCTGCTCGCAATACTTACTTGCCCCGGAATATTGGTAACCAAATTGAAAGTTGGAATGTAACCCGTATTGATATTAAAATTATTAGTAGCACCACCCGAAATTTTAAAATTTAAACCCGGCAAAATATCATAAGACATGTACATCGTAGACAACAATCTGAACTCATTGGTATCATTGGTTGTATTTTCTAAAGTTCCGATCGGGCTTACTGTAGAGCCTGCCCATCTGTATCTTATGTTTTTCCAGAAATTGGTATAAAGACCTGCAGATAATTCTGCTACAGGAACCATAGAAAGCATTTTATGCGCTTCATTGTCTTTTCCGTCTACTGCAGCTCCGTAACTTTGAGAATAACTTGGTCGTAAAGTAATTCCCGCTTTCCATTTATCCGAAATATTGACATCAATAACTGCACTTAAATTAAATCTGTTAAAACCTGTATTTAGTGCCATACCTTCCTTATCAAAATAGGCAGCCGAAATTGCGTATTTTACATTCTGACTTCCTCCTCTTACCGATAACTGATAATTCTGAATTGCGGCCGGACGATAAAAAGCATCCTGCCAATCAATATTCGCAACCTGATCGGTTCCCCATCTCGGGTCTACCATATAAGTAATATTTGCTAAATTATAATCAGTAGTATTTGCCAGATTAAAATAATTTGCTCTCACTGCATAACTATCAGAAGCTGAATTACCAGGAGATAAAGCCACCCATCTTTTATTAATAGACTCGGTTGCATAATCAATCCATTCTGCACTGTTCATGATGTCCAGCTTTTTTTCAATAGTTTGAACCCCATAATACTGAGAAAATGAGAACGATGGCTTTCCAGAAACTCCTTTTTTGGTTGTTACAATCACAATTCCGTTAGAACCTCGTGATCCGTACATTGCTGTAGATGCGGCATCTTTCAGCACTTCAATCGATTGCACATCATCCGGAGAAATATTGGCCATATCATCCGCTACCATTCCATCAACTACATAAAGAGGAGAATTGCTTGCTGCGATAGAAGCTGAACCACGCACCCTGATTTCTAACGGCTCTCCCGGTTTTCCTGAAGTAGCACGGGTTTTAACACCCGCAATCTGTCCGGTTAATGCCTGATCAACCCGTGAAATAGGACGATCTTTAAAACTTGAAACATTCACTTTTCCGACAGAACCGGTAACTTCTCCTTTTTTTTGTGTACCATAAGCAATAACGACTACTTCCTCTATCTCCTTTGTTTTAGATTTTGTACTATCCGTGGCCTTATTGGTAGATTGTTTTTCCTGTGCGAAGATAAAACTTGTGGTACTTAGTAAAATACCAAGAGTTATTATAGATTTCTTCATTTCGTGACTGGTGATTAATAATTATTACTTTTATACTTTCTCGTAAATTAAAACGTAAGAAAAGTTAAATCTGGAAAGACATGATATTTCTCATATTTTTATTTTTATAAAAGTATACTTATCGAAAATTTCTGCTATCCTGCTGTTACCTGCTCAAATCTCTTTAAAAAGAAATACTGGCAAATAATTTATTTAAAGCCAACTTTTAAGCTATATTTTTTCAAAAAAGAAAAGATTTTCAAACTTATACATGCAGATTTGATACTAATTTGTTTCGAAATATTTTCACACAATCTCAATATTGGCTTTGTTTTTGCCAAGCAAGACGTATGAAAACAATTTTTATCGTAGAAGATGAGACAGGCATCAGAGATGCATTACAATTGCTCCTGTCATTCGAAAATTATGACGTACGTTCATTTGCAACCGTTGAAGCCTTCAACAATAGAGATCAATCGGTTGTTCCGGATGTTTTTATTTTAGATGTAAGATTACCCGATGGTTCAGGAACCGATTTATGCAATCAAATAAAAGAAAACGAGGCTACTTCAAAAATTCCAGTAATGATTATAAGTGCTCATGCAAAAGCAGAGAATGTAATCAATTCTTGCAATGCTGATGAATTTATTTCTAAACCATTTGACATCGATGATGTACTTGTTAAAATCGAAAAACTAACGGCTTAACATTTTATCAGTTATTATAAATAAAAGCACTCTGAAGCATCTTGTTTTAGGGTGTTTTGTTTTTTTTTAAGAGAAATTCAACAGTTTACAAAATGTAAAATTTTCATTTAATAATTGTTTTGCTAACTTTTGAATAATTTAATACCATCATAAAAATCTTTTGTCACTTTTGCGGTTAAAAAAATATTTTTCAATACTTTTGTGTACGCTTTAGGGGTATTCTGAAAAGAATTGAGAGAGTCCCTTTGAACCTGATACGGCTTACACCGACGTAGGGAAAAGTAATATGTCATCTTCTTAAATGATGACTGTTGTTCCGGATTTATCCTAAAGCTTTTATTGATAAAAATATTAGAATGGAAAATAATCTTTGGAATAACATCCTTAAGGTACGCAACACTTCTCCCCTTGTTCACAGTATCACCAATTATGTAGTAATGAACAACACTGCCAATGCGGTTTTAGCAATTGGCGCATCACCAATAATGGCTCATGCAAAATCTGAAGTGGAAGAAATGGTAAATATTTCTCACTCACTGGTTATCAATATCGGTACAGTTGATGAATATTGGGAAGAATCAATGCTTTTGGCTGCAAAAAAAGCGAATGAATTAAACAAACCCTGGATTTTAGATCCTGTTGGAGCCGGAGCAACATCTTACCGTGATTCGGTTTTAAGTAAGATTCTTTCTTTAAACCCGACCGTTATCAGAGGAAATGCTTCTGAAATTATCGCTCTTTCAAAAGCCAGTAAAACCATTACAAAAGGAGTTGACAGTACAGCAAAAAGTAATGAAGCTGTAGAAGCTGCCAAAATATTAGTTCAAAACCACAAATCATTAGTTTGTATTTCAGGAGAAACCGATATAATCATTAGTGAAAATCAAGAAATTCATTTAAAAAATGGTCATCCGATGATGACCAAAGTCACCGGATTGGGTTGTACAGCAACTGCATTAATTGGTTCTTTTATCGGAGTTATAGATAACAAAACTGAAGCTATTATTGCAGCAATGAGTTTATTGGGCATCGCAGGAGAAATAGCAGCTCAAAAAAGTGCAGGTCCGGGAAGTTTACAACTCAATATCATTGATAAACTATACAATATTACAGAAGATGAGTTTTATAATCATTTAAAAATAATAAAACAATGATTTTAAAACCATCATTTCCTTATCAGTTGTATTTGGTAATTTCAGAGAAAGATTGTTTAGGAAAAAACTTTCTTGAAGTTGCAGAAAAATCGATTTTAGGTGGTGTTGATATTATTCAGTTGCGTGAAAAAAATACCTCAACAGAAGATTTTCTTCGGAAAGCATTTGCATTAAAAGAGATTACCAATAAATACAATATTCCGATTATTATTAATGATCATTTTGAGGTTGCTGAAAAAATTGGTTCAGCAGGAATTCATGTCGGAAATAATGATAAATCTCCGGCAAGCCTCAGAAATGAAGTGTTCTTTAAAGATAAAATGATCGGATATTCCATTGAATATCTCAGTCAACTTGAAAGTATAAACACAGAATTGTCAGATTATCTAGGGATCAGTCCGATATTTAGTACTGACACCAAAAAAGATACAGTGACAGAATGGGGACTGGAAGGTTTATCAAAAATAAGATCTCTTACAGACAAACCACTCGTTGCAATCGGAAATATCAACTCCTCAAATGCAGCCTCCATTATAAAAGCCGGAGCAGATGCTTTAGCTGTTGTATCTGCGATTTGCAGTGCCAAAGATCCTGAAAAAGCAGCCTACGAAATTAAAAATGAAATAGTAAAATGAAAAAATATACTTATCCTACCGTTCTTACAATTGCAGGTTTTGACGGCAGTGGTGGCGCAGGAATACAGGCAGACATCAAAACATTTTCAGCTTTGGGATGTTATGCAACATCTGTACTTACTGCACTTCCAGTTCAAAATACAATGGGTGTGAGAAAAATATATCCTGTTTCTATGGAGGCTGTTGCAGATCAAATAGAAGCTGTACTCGACGATATTTTTCCGGATGCCATTAAAATTGGAATGGTTCATACGTCTCAATTAGTTGAAACTATTGTGAAAACTTTAAGTAAATATCCAAAAATCCCCATTGTATTTGATCCTGTCATGGTTGCCACAAGCGGACATCGTTTGATTGAAGAAGAAACCATTCAAACCATTATTGAACAATTATTTCCCATCGCAGAAATTATCACCCCGAATATGGATGAAGCTTCTATATTGGCAAAAATGGAGGTTAAAACGTTAGAAGATATGAAAATTGCGGGTGAAAAGATCTTAAGATCAGGCTGTAAAAATATTCTTCTTAAAGGTGGACATCAGGAATTACCAACTGTTACTTCATTATTGTTTGAAGAAAACGGTAAACAATCTAGTTTTGAAACTATAAAATTTGCTACGAATAATACCCACGGTTCCGGCTGTACGCTTTCTTCGGCAATTGCTGCTTTTATAGCACGAGGAGAAAATTTATTTAATGCGGTTGAATTGGCACAACAATATGTTTTTGAAGCTATTAAAAACGGAAAAGATGTTGTCGTCGGAAAAGGAAATGGTCCTCTTAATCACTTTTTTAATCCTCATAAAATAATTAAAAATGAGTTGGTCTGAATTAACCTGGAAACAAACTGAAGAACGATACCAAGCCATTCTTACCATGCCTTTTGTTTCTCAATTGGCAGATGGAAGTCTTCCCAAAGAAAAATTTCAGTTTTACATGGCTCAGGATTCTTTATATCTCGAGCATTTTGGAAGAGCATTGGCGTTGATTGCAGCAAGAGCGCATGATATCAGTAATACCTTGCAATATCTGAAATATGCAGAAACAGCAATTATCGTCGAAAATGCACTTCATGAATCTTATTTTAAAGATTTTGGCTTAATAGATAAAGGTACAATGCAGCCGGTCTGTCATCATTATGTGCACTTTCTTAAAAGTACCGCTGCACTAGATTCCGTAGAAATAGCGATGGCGGCAGTATTGCCTTGTTTTTGGATCTATAAAAAAGTAGGAAACCACATTTACAATACCATACAATCTGAAAATAATCCTTACCAAAAATGGATCGAAACGTATGGCGGTGAAGAATTTGCAGAAGCCGTACAACAGGCGATCAATATCTGCGATGAGGTAGCCGCTTCTACAACTCCTGCGATTAGAGAAAAAATGACAGAGGCATTTCTAACCTCATCCCGAATGGAATATTATTTCTGGGAAGCAGCTTATGACAATAAAACCTGGATTTAACTTTGAAAAAAGAAGCTTATTCATTTTAAAATATTTTTATTTACCGCAAAAGCATCAAAAGAAATGATTGAAAAATAGAAATTCAAAAGCTTGCAAAACTAAGCATGATTAACATCTATTTTGTAAACTTTTGATTGTCTAAAAACAGTCTATCATCTTTTGTTTCTTTTGCGGTTTAAATTATTAAGTATTAAAAAAACAAATAATTCATACCATTTAGACTCAGGTTTTATTATCCATAAAATTTTGGAAATATGAGTGTGGTATCTATTGGCAATTCATTTATATTTACAGCACAAAAAACTATAATCTAAAAGAGATCTGGCGAATGGATAATTTCTTAAATATTGTAACGGGCATCTCGCTGTTCATTTCATTTTTTTTGGCATTTTTCATGCTGACGGTCAGTACAAAACACAAAACCAGCAACCGTATTTTCGCTTTTTTTCTTATCATAACTGCTATTGATACCAGCGAACCATTGATCAGTCACTTTACAAATGGTCCTTCAAATCTGGGAATATTTAGAACGACACTGTCTTATATGCAAATTCCTGCTTTTTATCTTTATGTTTTGTCGGTTTGTTATTCAGATTTTAGATGGAAGCCGAAATATCTTCTTCACCTGCTTCCGTTCCTTATTGTCAATCTTGCGTTATTGCCCCGATTTTATTTGGTAGATATAGATGCTAAGCTCAATTTTATCATCAATCGCCAAAATATGATAGAGCTACAGTTGACTCATTGGTTGTTTCATCTTCAGGTTTTGGTATATTTTACAGGAATTTTTCTGTTATTGAAAAGGGCTAAAAAACTTTATCTGGAAAATAATTCAGGTGGAAATCTTCATTCTTACCAATGGCTGTTTCAGCTTACCAGCGTTTTGACGGCTCTTTATCTGATTGTTATTTTCAAAAATATTTTCAAATTTTCTGATTATCCTTACATTTCGGATTGGATCAAGATAGGAATTCTCTTGTCCCAACCTTTTATCACTTGTTGGTACTTGTATAAAGCACTCAATAATCCTGGACTTTTCAGAAATATCGATTCAAAAATGAAGCTTGTTTCCGATTTTCCTTTGGAAGAAAAAACAATAGAACCGGAAACACTGAATGAAGATCTATTGAAGCTTAAAAAATACATGACTGATGAAAAGCCGTTTCTTAATCCGGATTTAAAGATTCAGGATATTTCAAAAGAGATCAATGTTCCTGTTCGTGAATTATCCGTTTTAATCAATCATCAATTAGGACAACATTTTTATGATTTCGTCAATACGTACCGAATTGAAAATGCCATGGAAATTCTAAAAGATTCATCAAAATCGAAGGTTACCATTCTTGAAATTTTGTATGAAGTTGGTTTTAATTCCAAATCTTCTTTCAACACAGCTTTTAAAAAACAAACCGGAAACACGCCAACAGCTTATCGTAAAGCAGTGTAAAACAATCGTTTGTAATTACTCGTACTTTCTAATTTATTACTCATACCAATTTTTTCATCGAAATAAGGCCGAATACATTTATTCGGTCGTATAAGATCCTGCTCTTCCACATCTTTGTATCGAAATATTTATCAAACCTTAAATAACGATACAATGAAAACATCATTCACCTTCTTAGCTGTAGCATTATTGATCTGCAACTTTACTTTCGGACAGGATCTTTCTAAAAAAATCGATTCAATTATTAAAGACAATTATCAAAAAAATCCTGACGTTGGTATTAGCATTGGCTTCATTAATAACAACAAAGAATTCTACACATCGTACGGCAAACTGAGTAAAGAAAGTACAACGAATATCAATAAAAATTCGATTTTCGAAATTGCTTCTATTACTAAATTATTAACGGGAAATATGATTGCGCAAGCCGCTGTTGAAAAGAAACTTAAACTGGATGATTACATCGATAGCTATCTGCCAAAACAATATGTTTTACAGAAAAACCTTCAGAATAAAATTAAAATTTCAGATTTGGCATCACATCAATCGGGATTACCTGACATCGATTTTCAAAAATTAATAGAAGTCAATTCGCAACAACCAGTAAGCAGCGTAACAGAACAATCATTAGCAACGATGATCAATAACTGCACAGACCTTATTGATTATGGAAGTTTTCGATATTCTACCGTCAATTTTACGCTACTTGGACAGATTTTAGAGAAAGTATATGGCAAAAGTTATGACGAGATTATCCGCGAAAAAATATTGAAGCCGGCAAAAATGAACCAAACTTTAACAAAAGATTTCAAGGTGAAAAATATCACAACAGGCTATAATCCCGATGGCGGAGCTCAAGAGTTTTTCTTATGGAATGTTACTGCACCAGCAGGATTGGTAAAGTCTAATACTTCTGATATGGTTAAATATATGAAAGTCCTTTTAAACAGCGGGAATCAAATATCAGATGCGGCATTAATTGCAGAAAAAGTTTATTATAAAGATGCTAAACGAGAAATGGGATTGGGATTCAACATCAATACAAAAGACGGAGACACCATTTATCTGAAATCCGGAGATTCTATGGGACAATCATCAATTATCTGTTACAATAGAGCCAAAAACTGGGGAATTATCATCCTTTTAAATAAAAGAGATTCGAAAATGAGACAGAATCTGTTGAACGTCATCTATGAAAATATCTTGAAATAAATTTTTACCTAAACCTTAAATAACGATACAATGAAAACAATATTTAACATCAGTTTCTTCTTATTATTAATGGCAAGCTTCCAGATTTTTGCTCAGAAAAAAGACTATAAATTTCTTACCGACAGTCTGAAAATTGAAGAGAAATTAGAAAAATATAAACTTCCGGGATTTAGCGTGGTTGTTTTTGAAAATTATAAGATTGTTTACTCTAAACAATTTGGTCAGAAGTCGGCAAATTCTTCTGAAAAGATCAATGAAAATACGGCGTTTTCTACGGCTTCTATTTCCAAACCGATCACTGCGCTTCTCTGTTTTATTTTGGAAGAAAAAGGTTTAATTAATCTAAATGAACCGATTGGCAAATCTCTAAAAAGATGGCACTTGCCAAAAAGTAAATTCACGGAAAACAACAGTCCGACTTGGAAACAGTTTCTAAATCACACTGCAGGAACTACTCAAAGCGGTTTCGAAGACCATTACGAAGGTGAAAAAATTCCTACACTGGAAGAAAGTCTTTTGGGAAAAATCCCGAGATATGATAAAGAAATTGAATTCACCTTTGAGCCGGGAACCGATTGGCAATACAGCGGTGGTGGTTACACGATCATTCAAATGGCATTGGAAGATACTTTCAATAAACCGATTGCTGAGCTTGCAAAAGAGTATATTTTTTCTCCTCTTGGATTAAAAAACACAACCATGATTCAGCCTAATGAAAAAGGATTTCTAACGAATATTGCATCAGTTCACGACAAAGACGGAAAAGTAATAAAAACGGGTCTGCCAATTACACCACAAGTTGGAGCATCAGGATTATGGTCTACCCCAACTGATTTAGCTAAAATAGCTATCGAAATGCAAAATGCTTTGCTCAATAAAAACAACAAAGTAATTTCTCACAATGTAGCCAAAAAAGCAACTGCAGTAACCGCTTTAAAAAACGCAGTTGGTGGATGGAGCTACGGATGGCAAAAATCTTTTGGATACAATAATTATGATTGGTTTACCTGTAATGGTTCAAATACCGGAGTTGGAGGAACCGTGATGGGAACAATGAAAGATGGAAATGGTTTTGCATTTCTTGCCAATGGTGAAAAACCGAATCGTTTTCCTGTGATGGGAGCAACACAAAAAACAATCTTATCTGTAATGAATTGGGAAGGAAAAACAATGAATGAAAAAACTCAGGAAATCCCTGCAAGTCTAAAAAAGCAACTTATTGGGACGTATGATGATTTTCTTTTCGCACAAGGAATGGAAACCAAAATAATAGAAAAAAACAACCGTCTTTATGTAGAGTCGGAACTTTTAGACCATTTTAAAGGAAAAAATGATAATGAACTGGTTTATCTGAAAAACGGATTATTCAAAATCACAGATTATCCTAACCTTTTAAAATTCGATTTTAAAGATGGAAAAGCAAGCTCTGTAACTCTAAAAAGAGATGATTTGACTGCCACAGTTTCAATGGCTACTAAAGCAAACTAATTTTTAATAGAAATAAAAAAAGCGGATGTTTACAATGATAAACATCCGCTTTTAGTTATAAATATTTTCTAAATATCGAAACGATAATTAAACCTTATGAATAATCTTCAGAAATAATATGCTCAATACAATATTCTGCCAACGCAGTGATCGTTAAAAACGGATTAACACCAATAGTTCCGGGAATTAAAGATCCATCAATGATATAAAGATTTTCAGATCCTCTAAGTCTGCCTTTCATATCTGTTGCTTTTCCCAATACAGCACCGCCCAATGGATGGTAACAAATATCGGCTCCGAATCCGTTATTAAAAAGCAAGTGCGCTCTTGTTCCTCCGTTTGCTTTATTCATTGTTTTAATAAAATATTCTGCATTTTTTCTGGCAAGAGCTACGTTATCTGCAGACCATTTTAAATCTATTTTTCTAGAAACCGGATCAAAAAACACAACACCTTTTTCGGGCACCGGACTGATCATTAAATAAAGTGAGGTAGCCACATCCATCCCCATCGGAAGCGGAGCAATTTCTGTAAAAAACGGATGTTCTTTATCATTCCAATTATCAATTCCTCCAACAGGGATCGTAGAATGATTTACACCAGTTCCACCGGAAAATGTTTTGACAAAATTTCTGCCGGTCATGAAATTTCCATTATTGCCCCAGTTTTGCCCTACGTCAGAATTTAAGGTTAATTTGTTATCGTTTGATGATTTTAAAAGTAATTCTAAAGTTCCCATTGTACCGGCGCATAAAAACAGTTTTTTGCAAACGATATTCTTTTTTGCAACCGTCTCACCAAGAGTATTTGTTTGGATAACTTCTAGAATGTAGGTATTATCTGAAGCTTTTGTTATACTTTCAACTCTATGCAAATCATGAATATGAACTTTACCCGTTTCTTGGGCTTTTTTAAGGTAGGTTTTGTCTAAAGATTTCTTACCGTAATTGTTTCCATAAATTACTTCACCTGCAAGAGCCGAGCGTGGAACTTTATTTTCGTACTCATCTTCCATGTATTTAAAATCATAAACATTGGGAACACGCACCGTTTTAAATCCTGCTTTATGAGCTTCTTGCTCACCCACTTTATTGAATTTATAGAAACTGCAGTTTTCGAGAAATTTTTCATCTGCAGAATTCACCTCAAGCTCCTTTTCAGCCAACGGAAAATATTTTCCGTAAAAATCTTCAGTACTCAGTTCTGGAAATATTTCTCTGAAGTAATCTTTTTTTGGTAAAACAGCCATTCCTCCGTTGACAAGAGAACCTCCGCCAACTCCTCTTCCCATCCAGATCTTGATATTGCTAAAATCCCATCGATCAAGCGTTCCTGTATATTTTTTGGTATTGAAAATATTAAAAAATGGGGCAATCGTTTTAGTTCTTAACCAAGCTGCAGATTTTCCGGGGCTAATCATTGGAGAAAACTTTTCCCCCGAGTTTTTCCAATTAAGACCCATTTCCAAGATCGTCACCTCATGTCCGGATTCTGCCAAACGCAGCGCAGCAACAGCTCCACCGTAACCGGAACCAATAATAACATTATCAATTTCTAAGTTTTCCATCTCTACTTTAGCTTCATTATTTTTTGCAAACAAAACTGATGAAAAGCTTGTGAAATACAATGCTCCCATTCCTAAAAGTGAATGTCTGAGAAATTCTTTACGGTTCATAAAATGGTCTTTTGATTTGCTATAATTTAAAAAGAAAACTATGATATCTTCAGTAACTACTTCTTTTTGCAAAATCAAGACCACTCTGAGAAATCTGTTACTGACATTGAATATTTTAGAATTTAAAGCATAAAAAAACCGCTTTAAACTATGTCTAAAGCGGTTTATAATATTTAGCGATTATTGCTAATCAATAATTACTTTACTTCTTCGAAGTCTGCATCCTGAACATCTTCTGCTCCGTTTGCATTACCTTGAGTTTGTTGAGCTCCTGCATCTGCACCTTGTCCTTGTGCATACATTTCTTCTGAAGCTGCCATCCAAGCTGCGTCTAAAGCTTCTGTTTTAGCTTTCACATCATCTCCGTTTTTAGCTTCGAAAGCTGCTTTCAATTCTGTGTGAGCAGTTTCAATTGCTGCTTTTTTGTCTGCAGATAATTTATCACCAAACTCTTTCAATTGCTTTTCAGTTTGGAAGATCAATCCGTCAGCTTTATTGAAGATTTCAACTTCTTCTTTTCTCTTGTTATCTGCTGCAGAATTTTCCTGAGCTTCTTTTTTCATTCTTTCGATTTCTTCGTCAGAAAGACCTGAAGAAGCCTGAATTTTAATAGACTGCTCTTTACCAGTTCCTTTATCTTTAGCAGAAACGCTCAAGATTCCGTTTGCATCGATGTCGAAAGTTACTTCAATTTGAGGAACTCCTCTTTGTGCTGGTGGAATATCTGTAAGGTCGAATCTACCGATTTCTTTGTTATCGTTGAACATTGGTCTTTCACCTTGTCCTACTCTGATGCTTACAGCCGGCTGGTTGTCAGATGCTGTAGAGAATACTTCAGATTTTTTAGTTGGGATCGTAGTGTTCGCATCAATTAATTTAGTGAAAACAGAACCCATTGTTTCAATACCTAAAGAAAGTGGTGTAACGTCTAACAAAAGAACGTCTGTTACGTCTCCAGTTAAAACTCCACCTTGGATCGCTGCACCAATTGCTACAACCTCATCCGGGTTAACTCCTTTAGAAGGTTTTTTACCGAAGAATTTCTCAACTTCTTCCTGAATGATCGGGATTCTTGTAGAACCACCTACCAAGATTACTTCGTCGATATCTGAGATAGAAAGACCCGCATCAGAAAGCGCTTTTTTACAAGGCTCCATAGATCTTCTTACCAAGTCTGCAGATAACTGCTCAAATTTAGCTTTAGTTAAAGTCTTTACTAAGTGTTTAGGACCTGTAGCTGTAGCTGTGATATAAGGAAGGTTGATTTCAGTCTGAGGAGAAGAAGACAATTCAATTTTTGCTTTTTCAGCTGCTTCTTTCAATCTTTGTAATGCAATTGCATCAGATTTCAAGTCAACACCTTCTTCAGCTTTGAATTCGTCTGCCATCCAGTTGATAATTACATCATCAAAGTCATCACCTCCTAAGTGTGTATCACCATTTGTAGACAATACTTCAAAAACTCCATCTCCTAAATCTAGGATAGAAACATCAAAAGTACCACCACCTAAATCGTAAACTGCGATTTTCTGGTCTTTGTGAGATTTATCCATACCATAAGCCAAAGCTGCTGCTGTAGGCTCGTTGATAATTCTTTCTACTTTAAGACCTGCAATTTCTCCTGCTTCTTTTGTAGCCTGTCTTTGAGCATCGTTAAAGTAAGCCGGAACAGTAATTACCGCTCTTGTTACTTCCTGTCCAAGGTAATCTTCAGCAGTTTTCTTCATTTTTTGAAGAGTCATTGCAGAAATTTCCTGTGGCGTATATTCTCTGTCGTCGATTTTTACTTTTACAGTATCGTTTGGTCCAGCTACTACTTCATAAGGTACTCTAGAGATTTCTTTAGCATCTTCTTTGAAGTGTGTACCGATAAATCTTTTGATAGAATATACCGTTTTCTTTGGATTTGTTACAGCCTGTCTTTTTGCAGGATCTCCTACTTTTCTTTCACCATCTTCTGTAAACGCTACAATAGAAGGAGTTGTTCTTTTACCTTCTGCATTAGGGATAACTACAGCATCTTTACCTTCCATTACTGCAACGCAAGAGTTGGTTGTACCTAAGTCAATTCCGATAATTTTACTCATAATATTTATATTTTTTCTAATTTTTAAATTTAATTACATTCTCAATTTCTCAATTTCTGTACCATTAGAATTTTTGTGACAAATTGACATAAAAAACAAAAACTCCGATTATATCGAAGTTTTGTTTTAGTAAAAGCTGGAAATATTTTCACTTATTTTTTGATAAATTTCATAGACTTGATGAAGTTTTTATCATTGTAAGTTCTTACATAGTAAACTCCGTCAGCAAAATCTTTCACATCAATTTTATCAGTTTCATTTTTAATGAACGCTTTTTTAATCAATCTTCCTTCAGCATTAAATATTTCTACTTCATTAATTTTAACTAATGGTGATGCTATTGAAATATATTGTGTTGTAGGGTTTGGAAATAAATTTATTGAATTTGCTTTTTCAACTTCATTAACTGACAAAAAGGTACATGCATTAGAATTTAAAAGACTGGCTCTAGGCCCAGACATTGTATTTGATTTGATTGTTTTCTGATCATTTGTAAACAATGCCATTTCTGTATCTGTTACATAATCCATAAAATTCATAAACATTGCTCCATTTGCTGTTGGATTACACATATTTGAATTATCCGGAAAAACATTTCCTCCTCCGTGAGGATTATCAATAGCAGGTGTATCTGCACATCCGTCATCATTATCAGGTGTTCCACAAAGACTGTCATCTTCACCCCAAGGATGAAGAAGCCCAAAATAATGTCCAATTTCATGCGTAGCCGTTCTACCTCCATCATAAGGAGATACAGCTGCTCCAGTGGTTCCAAAATAATTAAAGCCTATCGCTAATCCATCAAAAGCCATTCCCGCTGCATCCGGCAAATACGCCCAACCTAAATAAGGATTTGGCATATCTCCTACCCAAATATTTAAATATTTTGTTGGATCCCAAGCGACAAGTCCTGAAGTTTTATAATAATTATTTGGAAAGTTAAAACTAGAAGCCACAGACTTTCTTTCTATACCTGTCGTAGGAGTTCCATCACTTTTCACTGTTGCTAAACAGAAAACCAGTTCCATATCAGCGCCAAAAGGTTTAAACGCATCAGGAACAACAAAGTTATAATCTGTATTTAATTTTCTAAAGTCAGCATTAAGTACTGCAATTTGCGAAGCAATCTGAGCGTCAGAAATATTTTGATCTGCATTTTTATACACAACATGTACCACAACAGGAATAGTTACAACTGTTTGCGTATTTTTAGCAGATGTATTTTTAGTCGTTAAATAATTCCTTAAATCCTGTTTTTTTGCTAACGCATCCGGGTTATTTGCAAAAAACTCCTTCATTTTCTCATCTGTCCCACAGAATCGTTGTCCATCAACATGTGCAATCATCAAAATTGCAAGAAATAGTAGATATTTTTTCATTTTAATTAATTTAATCTACTAAAGTAAATATTTTATACAATAGCTCCCAAAAAACTTAAAAACAAACAAATAATATAATTTAAAACAATAAATAACTACAGTTATATAATAAACATCAAAAAAAACATTTTTTAAATAATTTAACAATAATACCACCACTTAATAACAATAAATAAAAAAACAAAAATTTAAACTTTAACATACTATAAAATTATAATATGAAATATTTCAGATGAAAACTTCTTTTGCTTCAACTAAAAATTTAATTAAGAATTAACTTTAGATCTCGATAATCAATAAGTTTTATTAGTATTTTTGATAAATTTTACACACAAATATGTCTTTACATTTTAATCCCAGAGATGTTACCTGGTTAGCATTTAACGAAAGAGTTTTACAGGAAGCAATGGACGAAAACGTGCCGCTTCATCTCAGAATTCGTTTTCTTGGGATTTTCTCAAATAATCTGGATGAGTTTTTCAGAGTGCGTGTTGCTGGTCTGAAGCGTGCGATGGACTTTAAAGAAAAAGTAATTGCCGAATCATTTTATCAACCACCATCGAAAATTCTTCAGAGAATTAATGAGATTGTAATTACCCAACAAGCAAACTTTGACAAAACCTGGAAAAAGATTCAGTTTGAAATGGCAGAGCAGAAAGTCTTTATTAAAACTTCAAAAAATCTCACCGCCAAACAGAAAGAATTTGTAAGACAATATTTTGATGAAGTAGTGGAAGCCAATGTCATCCCGATTCTTCTTCACGAAAACACTCCCATGCCTTACATGAGAGACAAAAGTTTGTACCTCGGTGTTGCCATGAGAAAAAAAGACTGGAATTACCACAGCAATTATGCAATTATAGAAATTCCGTCACGTTTTGTGGGAAGATTTGTTTTGTTACCTACAGAAGATCCTGAAGAAAAAAATGTCATGTTGCTAGAAGATGTCATCACCTTCAACCTACCGCATATATTTTCTTATTTCGGATATGATGAATTTTCAGCCCATGCTTTTAAAGTAACAAAAGATGCCGAGATGGATATTGATAACGACATTAAAACCAACTTTGCAGAAAAAATAGAAAAAGGCCTAAAAAACCGTAGGAAAGGGAAACCGACCCGTTTTGTTTTTGATAAAGATATGGATAAGGCAATGCTCGAATTGCTTATCCGAAAATTAAATTTAAGCAAAAAAGACAGCATTATTCCCGGAGGAAAGATTCATAATTTTAAACATTTCATGGATTTTCCTGATGTTATTGAATATGGCAAAAAACCGGTAGAAAGAACATCTTTTACGCATCAGGCTTTTGAACATGGCGAAAGAGTGACTGATGTAATTTTGAAACAAGACGTTTTACTGAGTTTTCCCTATCATACTTACACACCGGTAATCGACTTGTTGCGTGAAGCCGCAATGGATCCGGATGTGAAGTCTATTCAGATTACCGCTTATCGTTTGGCGAGTAATTCAAAGATAAGCAACGCGTTAATTTATGCTGCCAGAAATGGTAAAGAAGTAACCGTAATGCTAGAATTACAGGCAAGATTTGATGAAGAATCGAATCTGATGTGGAAAGAAATGTTTGAACCTGAAGGAATTACTGTTTTAATAGGAATTCCGGACAAAAAAGTTCATGCTAAACTGTGTATTATTAAAAAAAGAGTGCACAACAAAACGCTTCAATATGGTTTTGTAAGTACAGGAAATTTCAACGAAAAAACTGCCAAAATTTATGGTGACCATTTAATAATGACTTCTGACAGAGGCATTATGGCAGATATCAATAAAGTTTTTACCGTACTGAAAAAACCGAAGGAGGATTATCTTTCAGTTCTAAAGACTTGTAAAAAGCTTATGGTTTGTCCGCAATTTATGCGTGAAAAAATCGTACACCACATCGATAAAGAAATTGAAGAAGCTAAAGCCGGAAGAAAAGCAGAAATGATTATTAAGGCAAATTCTGTAAGCGACCGTGCTTTAATTACCAAAATGTATGAGGCTGCAGAAGCAGGTGTGGTCATCAGAGTGATTGTAAGAGGAATTTATTGTGCGATCAATCAGAAAGAATTTAAGCAGAAAATTAAAGCAATAAGTATTGTTGACGAATATCTGGAACATGCAAGAGTGATGTATTTTTACAATAAAGGTTCCGAAGACATCTACATTTCTTCTGCCGATTGGATGAATAGAAACCTAGATTACAGAATAGAGGCAGCTGCGAAAATTTCCGATAAAAATCTTAAAAAAGAATTGAAAGATATTCTTGATATTCAGCTAAAAGATAATGTAAAAGCGAGAATTTTAGACAAAAAACTCAGCAACGAATACATCAGCAATGGTGAAAAAGAATGTCGCTCACAGATTGAAACCTATAAATATCTGAAAGCAAAAACTTCTGCAAAGTAGCATCAATAAAAGAGGATTTAATAATAACAAAATAATATTTCCGTAAATTTGGCCTTTAAAAATCACCAAACCGCAAATCAAATAACTGTAAATCAATAAAATACAATCAAAATGATCATTGCAGCGATAGACATAGGAAGTAATGCAGCCCGACTTTTAATCAATGAGGTAAAAATTCAAAACGGAAAACCTGAGTTTATTAAATTAAATCTTCTCCGAATACCTTTACGATTAGGAATGGATGTTTTCACCCTTGGAAAAATCGGTACCGAAAGAGAAAAAATGGTCTTAGATTCTATGAAGATTTTCAGTGATTTGATGAAAGTTTACAAAGTAGAACATTACAGAGCCTGCGCAACGAGCGCCATGCGTGATGCCGAAAATGGTAAAGAAATTATTGAAAAAGTAAAAAATCATTCAGATATTACCATAGAAATTATTTCCGGAGACGAAGAAGCAACTTTGGTCTATGAAAATCACGTTGCAGAAGGTCTCGACAAAGATTTTGCCTATCTTTATGTAGATGTTGGTGGAGGTTCTACCGAGCTTACATTCTACGAAAATGACAAAATGGTCTACGAAAAATCTTTCAATATCGGAACAATTCGTCTTCTCAACAACCTCGTGACAGAAGACAACTGGAAAGAAATGAAAGAAGAAATTAAGGCAAATATCACCAGTAAAAAACAAATTGTAGCCATCGGTTCGGGTGGAAACATCAACAAAGTTTTCTCAATGAGCAAAACCAAAGACGGAAAACCCATGTCTATTGCTTATCTGAAGAAAGCTTACAAAGAATTCAACACACTTACCGTTGACGAAAGAATGACAAAATACGGCTTCAGAGAAGACAGAGCCGATGTTTTGGTTCATGCTTTGAAAATCTACAATCTCGTAATGCATTGGGCAGATATTAATAAAATATTTGTACCGAAAATTTCTGTTGCGGATGGTTTGATTCATAATATTTATGAGAGAGTTTCGGGGGAGAAACAGAATAATCAACTTTAAGTTTTTTAATCTATTAATTTCAAAAACTAAGGATTTTTGGATGATTTTATATAACGAATTATGTATTTCAAGAAAGTTTCAATAATTTATTTTATACTTATTAATATTTTTATTTATTCTCAATTTGAAAGAAAAAAAATAGAAACTGATAGCAGCTACATTGAAATAGTCAAGAATTCAAAATATAAAGTCTTCAATGAAATATATAAGTCTAAAGATTCCATTTGGAGCAGAGTTACATTCATAGATGATACACTAAAATTAAACAGTGAAGGCTGGACTACAAAACAGCATAAACGGTTAGGAATTTGGCAAGAATATAATGAAAATGGTGATTTGATGTATACAAGAGATTATGATAATAACACGTGTATTATTAATTCAAATCTTTACCCATATCATAATTTATTAGTTGAGACGAAAAAAAAAGCTGACAAATTGATTCTTGAAAATTATGGCGAAAAGTTTATGAATAATCATGTAATTTTCGAGTTTTATTGCTACGCATATCAAGATGGTAAATATGTTGGTTCTTGGGATGAGCCTCTCTCTGGCAAGCCTAATTCATTTATTTTCGATTACAGTGTAAGATTAAAAAAAACTGATAAGCCAATCTATTTACGAATCGAAATTAATAAAAATGGAAGGCTTGTTCCGCAAGAACATTATTATAATTACGCTGGTTTTGAAAAAATTGAAGAAAAAAATCGAATATTCAGAATTTCAAAAGAAAATGCAATCGCAATTGCAAATACAAAGGGACTAAAAAATAACAACAATAGTAAAGTTCAAGAGTATTTAATTTGGGAAAATCAGAAAACTAATGGATATTTTAGATATTATATTACAAATCTAGTGGATAAAATCCACTATGAAAAATCTGAAGACAGAAAGGGTATAGTATATAAATTTGATGTTTATGTTTTCAATCCATGGACAGGAAAATTCATAGAAAAAAAGAAAATGAAATCTATTGAAGAATCAGGAAAATTAAGCGGTCATACAACAGGACTTCTACCTGACATAGAATAATTATACAAAAAATACAATCTCGGAATAAAAATCATATTACTTATTTTCATAAAACATAAATATTTAACAATAATTTAAAGAATCATCACCTTTTAAAACAAATTATTAATCAAATCTTAAAATTCGCTTAAAACCCTCACAACTTACAATCTTCATTTTTGCAACAATCTAAATTAGTAAAAATGAAAAACAAATACCTTTTGAGAGGCTTACTTCCTATTGCTGCTTTATTTCATGGCGCAGTTTCAGGACAAAGCACTTTAGTTCACTATTGGAACTTTAATAATAATGCGTCCGTTGCGGCAATCACAACCGCTACTTCAACGCTTTTGAATGGTTCTATCACCGCTGTTTCTACAGGAACAGGAAGTACAGATACTTTTATTGATTTTGCTGGCGGAACATCACAAAACTTTAATGTAGATAATTTAAATGCAAGAAACGGAGATGCTTCCGGAACGCATTTGAGATACAATTATCCGATCAACGGAAATGTACAGTTTAATTTGCCAACGACAGGATATAACAATGTTGTGGTGAAATTTTCTACAAGAAGATCGGGTTCGGGTGCAGGAAATCAAAATTGGTCTTACTCTTTAGACGGAACTACTTTTGTACCTTACCAAACGGTTACTTCATTAGATGCTAATCCGCAATTGATCACATTTGACTTTTCGAATGTTACAGGAGTTTCAAATAACCCTAATTTCAAATTAAAAGCTGAGTTTACTCAAGGTGGCGGCGGAGCTGTTGGAAATAACAGATTCGATAATTTTACATTGGACGCAACTTCTGTTGGCGGAACCGATACTACTCCACCAACCGTTGCTTATTTGCCTGCAAATAACATCAACAATGCTTCTACAACAGTAAATCCTACGATTACGTTTAATGAAAATGTAAGATTAATTGATAACTCTGCAATTACTTCGGCAAATGCACAAAGTTTAGTTGAATTACGTTTAGGAAACTCTACAGGAAATGTTGTTCCATTTACAACAACGTTCGCAAATAATGTAATTACAGTAGTTCCTACGGGAGGTTTGGTTCCAAATCAGGCTTATTATTTAGCTTTAAAACCAAATATGGTGGAAGATACAAGCGATAACGCAGTAACTACGGCAACTTCTAGTATTTTCACAACGGCAGGAACAAGTATTTCTTTAGATAAAACTTTAATTAAGGTTAACGAAAACGCAGGAACTTTAGCATTTAAAATAAATGTAACCAACCCTTCCAATGCAACGGCGAATTTGGTTGTGAAACCTGCTTCTTTTAACACCGCAAACAGCAGTGATTTTACCTTTACTAGCCAAACAATCAACATTACTCCTTCTACAACAAGTGTTACGGTAAATATTCCGATTCTTGATGATACTTTGGAAGAACAGCAAGCAGAATATTTTGTTTTAAGTTTAGAAAATCCTGTAGGAACAACAATTACCGGAGACACTACTTCTACCGTTTATATTATCGATAATGATAAAGCGGCTCCCGTTCCTTCTAATCAGATTACATTAAATTACATCGGAAGTTTTGATCCTTCTGGAAATAATAACAGTTCAACAGAAATTGTAGTGCATGATCCTGCAACTCAAAAATTATTTACCATCAGTTCTTTAACGGATGTTTTTGATATTATTAATTTTACAAATCCCTTAGCTCCGTCGGTAATCAACACGGTAAACATGACTCCTTATGGCGGAATTACAAGTATTGCCGTGAAAAACGGGCTTGTTGCTGTAGCCTCACCAAACGGAACAAACGCACAACAAAATGGATCGGTAGTTTTCTTTGATATCAACGGAAATTTCTTAAAACAAGTTACTGTAGGAGTTTTACCAGACATGATTACATTTACTCCGGACGGAACAAAAGTAATGACAGCAAATGAAGGCGAACCAAACGATGCTTATACGGTAGATCCTGAAGGTTCAATCAGTATTATCGATATTTCAGGTGGAATTAATAATTTAACTCAGTTAAATGTTACTACACTTAGTTTTACAGGTTACAACAGCCAGGAAGCTGCATTTATCAGTTCAGGCGGAAGAAAAGTAAAATCGACAAGCACTTTGGCGCAGGATCTTGAACCTGAATATATTGCCATAAGCGCAGACAGCCAAAAAGCATGGGTATCTTGTCAGGAAAACAACGGAATTATCGAAGTTAATCTCAGCAACAATACGTTAGGAAATATTTGGGGATTGGGTAAAAAAGATATGAATCTTCCAGGAAACGGCTTTGACGCTTCAGACAACAACGGCGAAATTCTTATCGCAAACTGGCCTGTAAAAGCATATTACAATCCTGATGCGATGGCTTCTTTTAAAGTTGGAAACACCAATTATCTGGTTACCGCAAACGAAGGTGACGAAAAAGATTTAGGTGGATTCAGCGAAAGGACAACCGTTGGAGCGAATGGATATACTTTAGACTCAACCATTTTCCCGAATGCTTCTGTTTTAAAAGCTTCCCATAACTTAGGAAGATTCAGAGTGACCAATGTAAACGGAAACACAGACGGAGACGCAGATTTTGAAGAAATTCATGCTTTAGGAGCAAGATCTTTCTCTATTTTCAATGCAGACACCAAACAAATCGTTTACGATAGTGGAGACAGGTTTGAAAGATATATTGCAGCCAATCATCCTTTGATTTTCAATGCAGATAACGAAGCAAACGGAGCTAAAAACCGAAGCCGTGCAAAAGGCCCTGAACCTGAAGGGGTAACTTTAGGAACTATTGCCGGACAAACTTTTGCCTTCATCACTTTGGAAAGAACCGGAGGTGTGATGGTTTACAACGTAACAGATCCCAACAACGTCACTTTTGTAGATTACAAACATTCAAGATCGACTTCTGCATTTGGTGGAGATAACGGTCCGGAAGGGATTACCTACATTCCACCAGCAAATATGAATAACGGAAAAGGTTACGTGGTCGTTGCCAACGAAATTAGCGGAACTTTATCAATGTATGAAGTAATACCATCTTCAACATTATCGACAGGTGAAGTGAAAACAGAGAAAGCTAGCTTCAATATCTTCCCGAATCCTGTAAACAAAGGAAATACTCTTTATTTTAACAGAGCTCAAGGTTATGAATTATATGATATGAGCGGAAAACTTCTTGGAAAAGAGAAAAACGCATTAACTATCGATACTTCAAAACTAAACACCGGAGTTTATTTAATTAAAACTTCAGAAGGTGAAGTGAAGAGATTCATCGTGAAATAATTTTTTTTACTTAATAATTTACTTTTGAAGCCTCGGAATTTTTTCCGGGGCTTTTTTCTCATTAACCTTGACAAGGTTTAATAAAAGAGATATTTGTATATTTAAAACTTTACATATAAATATGAGAAAAACCTTTTTATTAATCTTTTTGTTATTTAGCATTTTTCTTTTTTCACAAGGTGATAAAAACAATGCTTTCTTTCTATTACCTAAACTGGAAATTAAAGATTTAGTAAAGAAAATAAAGCCTAGTAAAAATTACAAGAACTGGGCATTGGTTTATTATGATTTTAAATCAAATAAAATCCTATTTCAAAAGGGCAAAAAGAAATTATCTCCAACAAGGTCGGAAAGTGATTACTACGGATTTTTTCCTTGCATTCCGGGTGGTTGCTATTCTTATTTTTATGCAATTGATAAAAATAATCAGGAAAAATATATAACAAGAGAAAAAGACATAATCAATTTTTTTGGAGAAGTAGATACTGTTGAGGAAGCACTTTTTATTGCCATGTTAAATGGATACGGCATTGACGAGAATAATAAAAGTGGAAATATTTACAAAGAATTGAATGATGAATTTATCTTACATCTATCAAAAATATCATATACTGCACATAAAAGAGAAGCATTTATAATAACCATTAAAAAAACTGGAGAATTTAATGCAAAATCGGATGGTGTATATCATTACGATCCAAATGTTAGGATTGATATTTAATTGATGGAAGAATAGATTGTTTCAAATTATATTAAATCCTCAAAACAAAAAAAAGACAGACCTTCAAGATCTGCCTTCAAAAAATATATTGTCTTATTTTTTACTCTACATTTACTACCTTTTCAATTTCAGGAGCATGTTGTTTGATGCTGTTTTCTACACCTAATTTCAATGTTGAGAAATTAAGAGAACAGGCTGAACAGTTTCCTAAAAGCTTTACAAAAACAGTATTGTCTTTTACATCCAAAAGCTCAATATCACCGCCGTCTTTATTCAAAAACGGACGAATGCTTTCCAGAGCTTCCATTACTCGGGTTACAGTGTCTTCGTGTGTTGTATTTGTCTCCATATTTGGGTTTGGTTTTCAAAAATGTATTTGAAATTATTTTAATTATTTTTTTGGTGAGCAACCAGCCATTGTTGAAATTTTCACGGCTTCAGTTGGCGGAAGAAACTTATTTCTTTCGAGTAAGCTCTCTACCATTTTCTTCGCTGTTTCTGTATAAATCTCAGCGATTTTAGAACCTTCCTGCAAAGCTGCAGGTCTTCCCACATCTCCTGCTTCTCTGATGCTCTGAATCAAAGGAATTTCGCCTAAAACAGGAATTCCTAAATCTTCAGCTAAATATTGCGCTCCTTGGTTTCCAAAGATATAATATTTATTGTCAGGTAATTCTTCCGGTGTAAAATACGCCATATTTTCTATCAATCCAAGAACAGGAATGTTAATACTTTCCATATTGAACATCGCAATTCCTTTTCTAACGTCCGCCAAAGCAACATGTTGAGGTGTACTTACGATCACGGCTCCGGTTACCGGAACTTCCTGAATAATTGATAAATGAATATCACCAGTTCCCGGAGGAAGGTCGATTAATAAGAAATCTAATTCTCCCCAAGCTGCATCTCTGATCATTTGATTCAGAGCTTTTGAAGCCATTGGTCCTCTCCAGACTACCGCTTGGTTTGCTCCTGAAAAATATCCAATAGAAAGCATTTTCACACCGTAATTTTCGATAGGTTTCATTAAACTTTTTCCGTTTACGTCTACAGAAATTGGTTTTTGACCTTCTGTATCAAACATTGTAGGAACAGATGGCCCATAAATATCGGCATCTAATAAACCTACTTTGAAACCCATTTTCGCTAAAGTTACCGCAAGGTTTGCAGAAACGGTAGACTTACCAACACCACCTTTTCCTGATGCGATGGCAATAATATTTTGAATTCCAGGGATTTGTTTTCCTTTGATCTGGCTTAGCTGAACTTCACTTGGTTCCGGAGAAACTATTTTAAGTTTTAAATTAATTTCTTCACCAAATTCGCTTGCAAAAGCCTGCTTCATTGCTGCTTCAAGCTTTTTCTTTTCGTGCATTGCCGGCGAATGCGCTGTCATATCTATATAAACGTCATTCCCCATTACTTGAAAATTAGACACCAAGTCATCAACTTCAATTTCTTTAAGGAAATCCTGAATCTTTTCTTTAGTCAACATAAAAATATAAATTGAGCACAAATTTACGGAAATTTTAGCTATTTAGAATCAACAAAGAGTATGATAGATAAATTCTTTTGCAAACCTAATTTTTATGTATTTTAGGCGCGATTTTAATTTTAAACCATGAAAAAAATATTATTCGTTCTTTTAGGATTAATTGCTCATAATTCGTTTTCGCAAAATTATTCGCAATATGTAAATCCTTTTATCGGAACGGGCGGTCACGGACATACTTTTCCGGGTGCAATTGTGCCTTTCGGAATGGTACAACTTTCTCCGGACACAAGAATAGACGGAAGCTGGGACGGTTGCAGCGGTTATCATTATTCCGATTCTGTAATCTACGGATTTTCTCACACCCATTTAAACGGAACAGGAGTTTCGGATTATGGAGACATTATGTTGATGCCTACGATGGGGAAACCAGGATTAACGCCAAAAGAATATTCATCAAAATTTTCTCACAAAAACGAAAAAGCAACGGCAGGTTTTTATTCAGTTAAATTAGATAAAAACAACATCGATGTTCGTTTGACGACCACCGCAAGAGTCGGTTATCACGAATATAAATTTAATAAAGCCGGAAACGCTAATATTATTTTAGACTTAAACCACAGAGATAAACTTCTGGAAGGTGAAGTAAGAATTATCGACAGCAAAACCATTGAGGTTTTCAGAAGAAGCGAAGCCTGGGCAACCAACCAATACATTTATGCGAGAATTGAATTTTCAAAACCAATGAAAATTTCAAGTAAAAACTTTAACGGTAAAAACGAAAACAATACTTTTTCGGGAACTAAATTAGCTTTAGCATTTACCTCAACAGTTAAAAAAGGTGAAAAAATAAGTGTAAAAGTGGCGATTTCTCCTACAGGTTATGAGGGTGCCGGAAAAAACATGTTAGCGGAAGGAAAATCAAATGATTTTAACGAAATTCATAAACATGCGATTGCAGACTGGAATAAAGAACTTTCTAAAATTGAAGTAAAATCTGACGACAAAAACAAACTGGCAATTTTCTACACTGCAATGTACCATGTTTTCACGCAACCGAATATCAATATGGATGTTGACGGAAAATACCGTGGAAGAGACAACAAGTTTTACACTGCGAATGATTTTGGATATTATTCTGTTTTCTCACTTTGGGATACTTTCAGAGGAGCGCATCCTTTGATGACATTAATTGACAAAAAGAGAACCGCAGATTTTGTGAATACTTTCATCAAACAACGCGAACAAGGCGGAAGAATTCCGGTTTGGGAACTGGCTTCCAATGAAACCGAATGTATGATTGGTTATCACGGAGTTTCTGTAATTGCAGATGCAATGGCAAAAGGAATTACCGGTTTTGATTATGAAAAAGCTTTTGAGGCTTCAAAAAATTCGGCGATGCAGGATATTTTTGGTTTAAATGCTTACAAACAGAAAAATTACATTAGCATTGATGATGAGCATGAAAGTGTTTCTAAAACTTTAGAATATGCTTATGACGATTGGTGTATCGCTCAAATGGCGAAAATTTTAAACAAGAAAGAAGACTACGAATACTTCATGAAACGTTCTCAGAATTGGAAAAACCTTTACAATCCAAAGAACGGTTTTATGCAGGCAAGAAAAAACGGAAACTGGTACGAACCTTTTGACCCGAGTGAAGTCAACAACAATTACACAGAAGGAAATTCTTGGCATTATTCATATTTCGTTCCTCAGGATATTCCCGGATTGATTCAGGCTCATGGCGGAAAAGAAAAATTTGAACAGTTTATCGACGCTATTTTCTCAGCTTCAGATAAAACAACAGGTAGAGAACAGGTAGATATTACCGGATTAATCGGACAATACGCACAAGGAAACGAGCCGAGTCATCACATCGCTTATCTTTATAATTTCGTTGATAAGCCTCAGAAAACAGAAGAAAAAATCAAATTTATTCTTGATAATTTCTACAAAAACACTCCAGATGGATTGATTGGAAATGAAGATTGCGGACAAATGAGCGCATGGTTTATTTTAAGTTCGATGGGAATTTATTCCGTTACACCTGGGAAAGCTGAATGGGAAACGGTAACGCCATATTTTGATGAGGTTAAATTACATTTAGAAGACGGAACAACAAGGATCATTACTAAAAACACTCCGAAAAGTGAACTTAAAAAGTTAGGTTTTGAAAACATAAAGCCCGTTAAAGACCTAAAATATGCAGAGCAGACTGCTTCACCTGTTATCAGTGCAGACCGTCTTTTTGAATTTACCACTCAGGTAAAAATCACTCCTTTGAATGAGAAAGATAAAGTATATTATATGACTTTGGATGAAAGTGATGCCAACGTAAGAAAAACTTTTAAAGTGTATAAAGAACCTTTCACCATCAACAAAACAACTCAGGTTTCTACATATGCGGAAAGAAATGGTGAGAAAAGCGGAATTACCACAGCCAATTTCAACAGAAGACCTAATCATTGGGATGTAACGATCAACGCAACGGTAAATCCGCAATATACAGCAGGTGGAAAGTTGGCAATTATTGACGGAATCAACGGAGAGGTCAACTGGAGAAAAGGTGAATGGCAAGGTTACCAAGGTCAAACCGTAGAAGCAATTATTGATTTTAAATCACCACAGCAGATTAATGAAATTTCTTCAACGTATTTACAGGACAGCAGAGCGTGGATCTTAATGCCTAAAAAAGTGGAATACTACGCTTCGATGGACGGCAAAACATTTATTCTTCTGAAGACTTTAGAAAATAATATCGACCCTAAAGACACTAATGTTCAGGTAAAAGATTTCAGAACAGCGGTTCTTCCAACTGAAGCAAGATATGTAAAAGTAAAAGCGTATCACTTCGGGAAACTTCCTGAATGGCATCAAGGTGCAGGAGGAGAAGCTTATGTTTTTGTGGATGAAATTTCTGTGAAATAAATTAATCTTTTAGATTTACTGAAACGACTGTCGAAAATGGCAGTCGTTTTTTACTTTTCATTATTTAAAAAATTTCTCCAAGCTTTCACTATTTCTTTAAAATCTGCTGTAAGTAAAGTATAATTAGCGCTCATATTAGGATTTGCTTCATATTCTTCAACATCATGATACATCTTAGTTACAGAATAGCCAATTTTCATCATTTGCAACCCTTGTGTAGTATATAAAAAATCTTGTGACTGAGGAGGATTCGCAATTCTGAGATTAATAACTTCTAATAAGTCATCACAATCAATTACATTTCTAAACTCAAAAAACATTGAATCTAAAGTTGGACTAATTGAACTTATAAGTTTAAAATCTTTATTATGAACTTTTCGAATTCCAAAACTTATTTGGTAATCTGTTATTATACTCATTATATTTTCATTTAAAGTTGTACTCAATGATTTGCTAATTTATGATAAGTCATTATGATATTTTAATACAATTATTGAAAAAGTAATTTCTTAAAAACAGACAGTAAGAATTTAATTTAACGAAATTCTCTCCGACCAGTTCAACACTTCTGGCAATTCTTTATCTGAAAATTCAATGTGAATTACTCTTCTTTTCTTTCCGTTTGTTGTTCGGTTTGAACCATGAAGAAGCAAAGGTTTCATGATCATAATTCCACCTTTTTCTACATTGCAGATATTTTCTGTTTCCACATTCCAATCGATGGTTTCAGGTCTGTAAATTCCTTTTGAGTGAGATTTAGGAACAACTTTTAAAGCGCCGTTATTTTCATCTGTATCATCAAGATGAATTCTGATGGTAAAGATATTTTCAAGAATTTCTAAAGGCGGCTGTACAGCAAATTGATTCTGTTTAGTTGTCCACGGTCCGAAATTTTCCAGTTCAACTTTTTTATCAACTGAAATGGTTAGATCCTGATGATAGGCAACATACCAGTTTGATTTTTCAGGTTTATCGAAATAAATGCTTTTTACAGTAAAATACTTTTCACCGAAAATTTCTTTAATAATCTCTTTTACATTATCATTAAAAATAAACTCTTTCACATCAGGAATTTCCTTTAAAAATTGTCTGATTGCAAAAAGATCTTCCGATTTTCTGAACGTTTCTTTTGAAGTATCAATATTTTGAATGACTTCGCTTATTTTTTCAATTTCATCTTCTGAAAAAATGTTGTTGATTACTGTGAAGCCGTTTTCTATAATTGAGTTTTTATGATTTTGGAAATTCATTTGATCTGTTTTTTTCGAATCTATTTTAAACGCAAAGATGGCAAAGATTTTTTTTAAATGTTTGAAAATATTTTTCGTTCGCAAAGGCGTTCCATTCAGCAAAGGAATACAATATTTATCATTCCGGAGAAATCTTAATTATAGTATTAGAAAAAATGAAAAGATTTATGACTGGATTCTTTCAGAATGATAAATTTTGTGGTTATTTCTATACTGAAAATAACGACTGCAACCCTAGCCCCGATTGGAATGACATCCTTTTTGGTTGCGGGTGGAGCGAAGCGGAACCCGTAACCAAAAAGATATAATGGAAAGCGGGATAAAGCTTCAAATAAAAAAATGGTCAATAATGAAGATTAAAAATTCACTATTGACCATTTTTTATTTTATCTAAATTAACATTCTACATATCTCCGCCATGGTTTTCGAGCTGCCCTTCCCATTTTGAAACGGCAGAAGTTGCTAAAGCATTTCCTAACACATTGGTCATACTTCTCGCCATATCGCAGAAGTGATCGATAGGAAGAATTAAAGCAATTCCTTCCGGTGGAATTCCAAACATCGAACAAGTCGCAACGATAATTACCAAAGATGCTCTCGGAACTCCTGCAATTCCTTTTGACGTTAACATCAACACCAAAAGCATTGTTATTTGTTGCCCGATAGACATTTCAATTCCGTAAATCTGAGCGATAAAGATCGATGCAAAAGTCATGTACATCATACTTCCATCCAAATTAAACGAATATCCTAAAGGCAAGATAAACGATACTACTCTGTTATTACAGCCAAATCTTTCTAATTCTTCAACTAATTTAGGGAAAACAGCTTCCGAACTTGTTGTAGAAAAAGCAATCAGCAAAGGTGATTTAATTCTTTTTAATAAATCAAAAAGACGGTTTCCTAAGATTAAATATCCTACAATCAATAAAACAAGCCAAAGAACGGCAATAGCAAAGAAAAAGTCTCTCAGATAAATGGCATATACCTTAAAGATTTCAAAACCATTGGTCGCGACAACGGCTGCAATTGCACCTAAAACTCCAAGTGGTGCAAACCACATGATGTAACCCACCATTTTTAGAATCGCATGAGCAACCACATCAAATAATTTAATTACAGGTTGTGCATATTCGTCTCCCAAATTAGCTAAAGCTACCCCAAACATAATCGAGAAAACTACAATCTGAAGTACTTCGTTTGTTGCAAAAGCTTCAAAAATGCTTTTAGGAACAACGTGTTTTACAAAATCTTCCATAGAAAAACCTTTGCTCGATTTTAAAAGCTCTTCTGCAGAAGCAGCATCCTGTATCGGAAGTTTGGTTACATGTCCCGGTTCAAGCCAGTTTACCAAAATCAAGCCTATGAAAAGAGAAACAAGAGATGCAGAAATAAACCAAAGCATCGCTTTAGATCCTACTCTACCAATCATTTTAATATCGCTCATTTTGGCAATTCCCACCACCAAAGTTGTGAAAACCAAAGGTGCAATAATCATCTGAACCAGTCTGATGAAAATAGTTCCGAGGAGTTTTATATTCTTAGAAAACGGCTCTGCACTTTCAGGATATTGTAAATGAACCAAGCCTCCAATTGCTACACCCAAAATAAGTGAAACAATGATGGCAATAAATAGTTTGTTTTGTCCTTTCATATCTATTATCAATTGCCACAAATATAATAGTTTTATAATTGTGGTTAAAAGTTTGTTTAGAAGCATTACAATTTGCTCATTCAAAAAAAATTAAACCTCAGATTATGAAAAACTTAAAACAAAATATTTTTGAGAATTATTATTTTTTTAGATAATTGGTATAGATTTTATTGTTACATTTGAGTCTAACGAAAACATTAAATTATCTTAATTATGAAAAAAACAATCACAATGTCTGCTCTAGCTTTGGCAGTATCATTTGGAGCTATTTCGTGTAAAAAGAAAGTTTCTGACGCTGATCTTCAGACTCAGGCAACAACTGTTGTAGCAGCAAGTCCTACTGCAACTATTGAAGTAAAAGAAGGAGTTGCCCATCTTGGCGGAACCTTTGCCACTCAGGCTGAAAAAGACGCAGCTATAAAATCTCTGAAAGAAATAAAAGGAGTAAAAGATGTGCATGATATGGCAACTGTAGAATCAGTTCCACCTCCACCACCGCCTGTAGAAACTGCTTCAGCTGTAGATCCTATGGTTCAGCAAAAAGTACAGGATGCTGTGAAAGATTTCCCTTCTGTAAAAGTAGAAGTTGTAAACGGAGAATTAACGCTTACAGGAAACGTATCTTCTGTTCAGGCTAGAAAAATTAAAGAATCTGTAGATGCTTTAAAAGTTGGAAAATATAACAATAATTTAGTTGTAAAATAATTAGAGATGAGCACATTACAAGATAAATATTCAAGTGTAGTTTCTGCTGCTCAGTCTGCAGGAGTTTCAAATTTACAAGTTCAGGAGCAGGACGGAATTCTTTATGTTTCCGGAAATGCATCAAACACTGCGGCAAAAGACGCAGTTTGGAATGCTTTAGGAGCAATTGATTCTACGTATTCTGCTTCAGATATTAATATCGACGTGCAGGTTGCAGGTCTTGCTGCAGGTGCAAATCTTACAGTTGCTACTGAAGAATCTAATCTGAACATCAGACAAGAGCCTTCTACTGAAGCTGCAGTTGTAGGAAAAGCAGCTAAAGGAGCTTCTGTAACTTTGGTAGAGCAAACTTCAGACGATTGGTGGAAAGTAAAAACTGCCGATGGACAGGAAGGTTACGCTTATTCAAGATATTTGAAAGCTTAATTTTAAGAATTAACTCACTTTAACTATAAACATCCCATTAAAGGGATGTTTTTTTATTACTTTTGCGCCATAAAAATCAATAAATGGAGAAAAAGTTTTGGTTACTGCTCTTTGTAATCAGCAATTTATTACTTAATGCGCAAAAATTAAGCATAGACGGAAAAGTTTTAAACTTTGAAAAAAAACCAATTGAAAATGTCACCGTTTATTTATTGAAACAAAAAGATTCCTCCATTGTCAATTATACGCCAACCAACAGCGAAGGAAAATTCTCTCTAAAAACTGATGAGTTCTCAGAATCAACTATTCTAAAAATTGATGCTGAAAAATATATAACATACTCAAAAAGTTTTGATATTATTAAACAATCGGTTTCACTTGGAGAAATTGAACTGGAGAAAAACTCTGTTCAAAATATTGAAAAAGTGACAATTTCCGCTTCGCCTGTTAAAATTAAAAAAGATACGATTGAATTTAATGCGTCAGCAATAAAAGTAAGACCGGATAGTAAAATTGAAGAACTTTTAAAACAAATTCCGGGTGTTGAAGTAAGCAACGACGGAAAAATTACCGTAAACGGGAAAGAAGTCGACCAGATCATGATCAACGGAAAGCCATTTTTCGACAAAGACGGAAAAATTGCATTACAAAATCTTCCGGCAGATATTATTAAAAATATTCAGTTTACCACTACAAAAACCAAAGAAGAGGAATTGAGTGGTAAGGCTCCGAAATCGAAGAATACCACCATCAATTTTACTATAGACGAAAAGAAAAACAAAGGTTTACTATCGCGTTTAACCGTTGGTTACGGCTCTGATGAGCGCTATGAAGGCAGCTTACTTTTAAGTTATTTTAAAAAAGATTCAAAGATCAGTCTTTTGACTTCCTCAAACAATATCAATTCTCAGGGATTTTCTAATGATGAGGTTTTCGACAGTATGGGACACGGAAGAAATTCATGGCTTATGCAGGGCGGATCTGTAGTTAGTGACGGCGGAAATACCTATTACACACAAGACGGAAACAATACCAAAGGAATTCAGCGAAGCACGACTGTAGGATTTAATTACAGTGATAAATTCGACAAAAAAACAGATTTGGAATCTTTGAGTGTAATGCACATCGATAATAATCTCGAAACAAGATCAAGAGTTTCCAGAACCACTTTATTGCCGGCATTTACTTTAAAAACCAACACAGAAAGCAACGGAGAAAATGATAGCCAACAGTATAGTTTTGCTGCTTCAGCAAGAATAAAAATAGATTCTCTTACCAACATTTATTTCTCACCCAACTTTTCACGAACAGAAGGTTTTAATTTCAGCAATTCAAAATCATCTACTCTAAAAGATAATTTACTTCTGAATGAAAGCGAATCGTTTGCAAGTTCTAAAACTGAAAACAATAATTTTTCGCCCAATCTTTATTTCTCAAGGAAATTTAAAAAGAAAGGCCGTGTTTGGTCAGCCAATATCAACACTACTATCTCAGAATCTAAAAGGGAAAACACCAATAATTCCCAAACTATTTTCTACCAAACCGCAGATCCAAATGATATAAGAAATCAGGTTTCCAAGACAAAAAATCAAACCAACAGATACCGTTTTACAACTGCCTATTCTGAACCTTTATCCGATTCATCAAATGTAACTGTGAACTTAACTTACGAAAATAAATTAACCAGAAATTTAAGAGACGTCAATGATTTTGATTTGAGTAATGGACAATATTCTGACTATAATGATGCTTTATCGAATACGATGAGCCAAAAAAACAGCCAATTTAAACCTGAAATATCTTATGAGCTCAATAAAAAGAAAATCAATTTTTGGGCATCGGCCAATTTGGATATTACAGATATGAATGTGAATTCGTTTTTCAACAGTCAGCGATACAACTTTCAAAACAACTTTGCTTTGCCCGGCTATAGTTTAAATTTTCAATATCAGTTTTCAGACAATAAAAGTCTGAGTATTTATAATAGCGCAGATTTTTCAATCCCTACCGCAGAACAGCTTACTCCGTTTACTGATAATATGAATCCTTTGATCACTTACAAAGGAAATCCCAATTTGAAAAACAGGTGGCAAAACTCATCTTATATTTACTACAGCAATTATAATATCTTAAAAAACATGAACTATTATATGAGCCTAAGTTTCAACTACTATAATAATGATGTGAGCAACTATTCTTACTATGACGATTCTGGAAAGCAGTTTTCTACCTACGTCAATATAAGTGGAAACAAATATGTAAACTTTGGAGGTGGCTTTTCTAAAACATTCAAATGGAAGCAGAATAAACTTATTTTAAACCCTAGATTTAATATGAATTATGGCTACAACAGAGGGTTTATCAACACACAACAGTTTACCAGTGAAACATACAGCATCAACCCTGGTTTTAATCTGACGTATGAATTGAAAGAAAAATTCACCATCAAACCTTCATATTCATTAGGCTATAATTTCTCAGAATACAGCAATTACAGTGTTGGAAATGTGAAAACAAGCAATCAGATCCTTAAAATGGAATTGACCAATTATATTTTTAAAACTAAACTTGTCTTTGGAAATGATTTTGAATACAACACAACTTCAAACATTGCTCCCGGCTTCAAAAGAGACTTTTATTTTTGGAATACAAGTTTGGGATATTCATTTTTCAACAAACAGTTGACCGCAAAAGTGAAAGTGTATGATGTTCTTAATCAAAACCAAAGTGTAAGACGTACTATTACCAACACTTATTTTGAAGACAGAGAAGATTTAATTCTAAAACGTTATGTCATGTTTTCTTTAACCATGAAACTCAACAAATTTGCTGGAAAGAAAGCTGAAGTAAAATAAAACCAACGTTTATATATTGAAATGATCAGAAGAAATTCTGGTCTTTTTTTGTAATACTAACTAATTATTTTATTAATAAATTAGCGTCAAAATTTTTTATCAATGAAGAACTACTTTTCAATGTTGTTGATGTTTTTGTTTTTTGTGGGAACTGCACAAAATACGCCATCAAAAGACACATATGTAAAAGACAATTACACCAAGCAGGAATTTTATATTCCAATGCGTGATGGTACAAAATTATTTACAGCAGTTTACATTCCGAAAGATATTTCAAATAAGAATAAATATCCTTTTTTGATGCAGAGAACCTGCTATAATATTGCGCCATACGGTGAAAACGAATACAAACAGAGAATTGGTCCGAATCAGTTTTTAATGAAAGACAAATACATTTTTGTGTATCAGGATGTTCGCGGAAGATATATGAGTGAAGGGATTTTCACGAATATGACACCACAGGTTGAGAGAAAAACCAAGAAAGATGTTGACGAAAGTACAGATACCTACGACACGGTAGAATATCTGGTAAAAAACATCAAGCACAACAACGGAAAAGTCGGTCAGTTCGGAACTTCATATCCCGGATTTTATACTGCAGTAGGAACTTTAGCACAACATCCGGCTTTGGTGGCATCTTCTCCGCAAGCGCCGATTTCAGATTTCTGGAATGATGATTTTATGCATAATGGAAGATTTATGTTGGGGTATTTTAAAACGTTTCCTGTTTTTGGAGTTCAGAAAACCAAACCTGAAAACAAAGCTTGGTACACCGATTCTATGATCAAAGCCACTTCTGAAGACGGTTTAAAATTCTACAGAGACATGGGAACATTGAAAGATGGTTATGAAAAATACTACAAAAATAATTTCTTCATGACTGAAATAATGAATCACTCCAATTTTGATGAATTTTGGCAGAAAAGAAATCTTTTGCCACATCTTAAAAACATCAATCATGCAGTAATGACCGTTGGTGGATGGTTTGATGCAGAAGATCTTTCAGGACCTTTAAATATTTACAAAACTATTGAAAAGACAAGCCCGAAAGCTAAAAATACCATCGTGATGGGACCATTTTCTCACGGAGGTTGGGGACGCGAAGAAGGAAAACATTTTCATAATCAAATTTATTTCGGTGACAGCATCGCAACGTATTATCAGAAAAATGTTGAAACGAAATTTTTCAATCATTATCTAAAAGGTGATTCTAAAAAAGATGCAGGATTGCCTGAAGCTTTAATGTACGATACCGGAGCAAAACAATGGAAAGAATTTGCAACGTATCCTCCAAAAGAAGCAAAAAAAGTGAACTTTTATTTAGCGAACAAAACCTTAAACAATACTTCTGGGCAAGGTTTTTCAGAATACTACAGCGACCCGAACAACCCAGTTTTAAGTTCTGATAATCTGAAAGATTTTAACGGATTTACGCCAAGAAATTATATGTCAGAAGATCAAAGATTCGCTGTCGGAAGACCCGATGTTTTGACTTTCACCACCGATGTTTTAACAGAAGACATGACTTTCGCAGGAGAAATTTTAGCTAAATTAAATATCGCTTCAACTTCCACCGATGCTGATTTCGCAGTGAAAGTAATTGATGTTTATCCTGAAGATTTTAAACCCACTGAAAAGAAAGACGGCGTGATCTACGGAAATTATCATCAAATGGTAAGAAGTGAAATTATGCCTGCAAGATTCAGAAACTCCAGAGAAAAAGGAGAAGCTTTGGTTGCTAATCAGAAAACTGCAGTGAATTTCAGATTGCAGGATGTTGTTCATACTTTTAAGAAAGGACATAAAATTCAGATTCAAATCAGCTCAACATGGTTTCCATTATTTGTCATTAATCCGCAGAAATTTTTAGACAATCCGAATTTCGCGACGAAAGAAGATTATACTAAAGCGTTTATAAAGGTTTTTGAAGATTCTTCAATTGAAGTTGAGGTTTTAAAATAAATTTAAAAAGCTGTTCAAATCGAACAGCTTTTTTTGTTTTAATTCTCTCGCTGATTTTGCAGATGACGCAGATTTTTTAATACAATCATCTGCAAAATTTGCTTAATCTGCGAGAGAAAAATTCTACATCCTATTTCCTATTTGTCATTCGGTAGGAATCTAAGCCTTATTTCTAAGTTTAATTTTTAATAAATGAGTTTAAATTCCTACGGAATGACAAACTTTACATTATAAACTTTGCGTTAAAAAAAGTTCATTCCTCAATTGAGGTTGAGGTTTTGAAATAAATAATAAAGCTGTTCGATTTGAACAGCTTTTTGTTTTAATTCTCTCGCAGATAACGCAGATAACGCAGATTTTTTAATACAATCATTTGTAAAATTTGCTTAATCTGCGAGAGAAAAATTCTACATCCTATTTGTCATTCCGTAGGAATCTAAGCCTTATTTCTAAGTTTAATTTTTAATAAATGAGTCTAGATTCCTACGGAATGACAAACTTTACATTATAAACTTGCGTTAAAAAAAATCATTCTTCAATCGTTCTGAAAGTCAGATTCACTCTAGGAGTTTTTACTTTTGTCGTTGGCGGAAGCCGATGAAGCCAGTTTTCCTGAGTTGTTCCTTTCATCACCAACAGACTTCCATTTTCCAATGAAATATCAATTCTTTCTTTAGAAATTTTATGTTTGAACGAAAACTTTCTTTCTGCTCCGAAAGTTAAAGAAGCAATTGCTCCGTGTTTTTTCAAATCTTTTTCGCCATCGCTGTGATACGCCATTCCTTCGCTTCCGTCGTGATACAAATTCAGAAGACATGAATTGTACGTTTCCCCTGAAACCTCTTCACATTTTTGTTTTAATTGTAATAATTCCGGAGTCCAAATTTTCGCATATTTTGTTCGGTTTGAATACGTGTATTCAAATGCTTTTTCACCAAACCATGCCACTTTTCTTTTGGTGTAGATCAATTTTCCAAAGATGACCGCCTCGTCATTTTCCCACGGAATTTGTTTGAATAAATATTGATAATATTTTTCGCATTCTTCATCAGAAAAGATCTTTCCGTAATATTCTGTGACGCCGTCTTTAGGAAGGATGTTGATAGGAAAATCTTGGATTTCGTCAAACAAATTATTCATGATTACATTAAAATTAAATTGAACAAATTTAGCACACGCAGTTTGTCATAGAAATCGGGATGACAATGTTGACGTAAATTTTATTATTGAAAATAGATCTTGGCTAAAGCCAATTCGATTATTCTATATTTTAAACGGGCTAAAGCCCGTTTCTATTGAAGAAAAACAATAATTTATAATAAATAAAATGATTGTGATCATTTGTGAAAATATTTGTGTTCTTTGTGTTTAAAGCAAATCATCAGAATAAACCTTCGCACTTTCCCAGCCAATTATCAATTGTTTTCGATCACTTCCCCACATATAACCACCAATTTTCCCTGAAGATTGTATCACACGGTGACAAGGAATTAAAAATGCTACAGGATTACTTCCAATCGCAGTTCCAACTGCTCTTGAAGCTTTAGGATTTCCAATTTTATCGGCTAAATTTCCATACGTTAATAATTTCCCCATTGGAATCGTTAATAAACTTTCCCAGACTTTAAGCTGAAAATCGGTTCCTTTTAGATGTAATTTAATCGTATTAGGCTTTGACCAGTCTTGATTGAAAATTGACAAGGCATTTTGCTGAAGATCGTCCTTTCTCTCAAAAAAAGACGCATTGGGAAATCTACTTTGTAGATCTCTCAATGCATTTTCTTTATCTTCTTCGAAAGCCATATAGCAGATCCCTTTTTCGGTGGAAGCTGTGATGATTTTTCCAAACGGGCTTTCAGAGAAGCTATAATTGATATTTAAATTTTTTCCGCCATTTTTATATTCTGCAGGTGACATTCCTTCAATTTTCACAAACAAATCATGCAATCTGCTTGTGCTTGAAAGTCCGGTCTCTAATGCTGCATCAAATAACGTGGCTTTTTCTTCTTTCAGTAAACTTTTTGCATGCTCAAGACTGATGAACTGCAGAAATTTCTTCGGACTTGTTCCTGCCCAATCTGTAAATATTCTCTGAAAATGTGCCGGACTCAGATTTACTTTTTCAGCAACCTCATCCAAATTGGGCTGAAGCTTAAAATTGCTCTGAATAAATTCTATCGCTTTGGCAATTCTGTGATAATCTATTTCGTCTTGTGTGAACATTTCATTTTGTTTTGTATCACAAATTTCCAAAGAAAAACTGAAAGAAAAAATCCGTTTCGTGCGGAATTTTAGTCTTTGTTGATGTGATAATATGCCAACATTTTATAATACAGTTTTGCTGCTAAGAATGCACTTGGTTTTGAATAGGCAGAATCCATTAATTCAACAATATCAAAGGCAACAACGTTACATTTTTCGAAAACTTTTCTTAATAATTCCAATGTTGGATACCACTGTAAACCGCCTGGTTCAGGAGTTCCCGTTGAAGGTGCAATTGATGGATCGAAAGCATCCAAATCAATCGTAATATAAACGTTTCCTGAAACTTTTTCTAAAACATCATTTACCCAGTTTTCGTTGTTAGCAATTTCATGAGCAAAAAACACTCTTCCTTCCGGTAAATATTCAACTTCCTCAACATCCATAGAACGGATTCCCACCTGAACCAAATTATGCTTTTGATTCGCTTCAAAAACTGCACAAGCATGATTAGAAGTAGAACCATGGAATTCAGGACGAAGATCTGTATGAGCATCTAATTGTAAAACCGTAAGATTTTCAAATTTCTCTCCAACTGCACGAATTGAACCAATAGAAACTGAATGTTCTCCACCAAAAAGCGTAAACAATTTATCTGTTGCCAAAAGCTCTTTTGTTTTCTGATAAACAGCTTCCGTCATTGCTTCAGGTGTCGAGTTTTCAGAAACTTCTCCAGCTAAATAAACTCCCTCCAAATAAGGTTCTGTACCTGTTTCAATGTCGTAAAGCTCCATGTTTTCAGAAGCATCAAGGAACAATTCCGGGCCTTTGTCTGCACCTTTTCCCCAAGTTGAAGTTCCATCGTAAGGAACCGTTACCAAAACTACTTTTGAATTTTCTAATGAAGCATTTTCTTCAGGAATTCCTGCGTATGTTTTCATAATTTATAATTAAAAAATTAAATGATTTAAAGATTAAAATATTTGCGGCAAAGATAAGAAGAAGTTAGGAGAAAGCTGGAAGTTGGATGATGGAAGCAGGAAGTTTTTATAAGCAAAATGAATATGTGACTGATATTTTATTAAATTTAAATCGCTCGCAGATATTTTAGATTAAGCAGATTATCTTTGAATCATCAGTAGTGAGCTTCCAGCATTCAGCTTCAGGCTTCCAGACAAATTCCTTACCTTTGTGAAAAATTCAAAAATATGTCCTTAAAAGCTGTGCTTTTCGATATGGATGGGGTAATTGTTGATACAGAACCGCTGCACAGAAAAGCTTACTTTAAAACATTCAACCAGCTAGAAATTGAAGTTTCAGAAGATTTGTATACTTCTTTCACCGGCGCTTCTACCAAAAGAGTTTGCGAAACTTTGATTTCTGAGTTTAATCTAACTCACACTCACGAAGATATCACCAATATAAAAAGAACTCATTTCAAAGATTATTTTTACAATGATGCCGACTTTGATCTGATTCCTGGAGTGAGAAAATTAATTGAGCATTATTATGAAAACAACGTAAAATTAATTGTTGCTTCATCAGCAAGTATGACGACCATTAATATGGTTTTCGATAAATTTGGTTTGGAAAAATATTTTAGCGGAAAAATCAGTGGTGCCGATTTAAAAGAATCAAAACCTCATCCTGAAATTTTCCAACTCGCTGCAAAAATGGCCAACGAACCGATTGAAAACTGTATGGTGATTGAAGATTCTACCAACGGAATTTTAGCAGCGCACAAAGCGAATATTTTCTGTACAGCGTATAAAAGCTCTAACTCTCATAATCAGGATTATAGTTTAGCAAATGTTGTGATTTCAGATTATTCGGAAATCGAAGTTGATAAAATTTCTAAACATTTTTAAAATATAAAAGCTCTCTGAATTGGAGAGCTTTGTTTTTATCTTATTTTTTAAGAAAATATTTTTATCCCATACAATTCTGATATTCAATATTTTGACATACAACTACTACCACAATAAAAGACAGTATAGTAATGAGAAAAAATATAATCGGTAATTTTTTTAATGACTGGGTTTTCTTTTGAAGCCTAAAATTAATCCATATTATTATTGATGAATAAATGCCCAAAAATGTAATCAGTGGATTATACATCATCTCAAGATTACTTCTCGGATTAGACCATCCTCCTGTAGCTTCCATGATAATAGGATATTCAACAATTTTGTACACCAAAAAGATTAAATTGATTAGAAGAAATGTTAACATGATCTTATAAAACCTCACATACTTTTTAATGCTTTGAAAAGATTCTAATAAGATGGCGTAGGAAATAAGAATACAAATGATAAGAACTTCAAAACTCTCAATAGCAACAAAATTTGGAAGTTTTGTGTCCGAACAATATCCTTCGTATCCATAGTAAGATCTCATTCCAAAAAATGATATAATACCGATACTTAAATACCCTAAAATAAAAGTAAGTATGATGAAGGTTATTCCTATCGTTTTACTCAGTTTCATTTTTTTAAACAAATATAAAGATGTCTACCTATTTTAAAATACAAAAATTCATCATCATATGAATTTTAAATGCGAAAAGCTCCCAATATTTGAGAGCTTTTTACAATAAGTTTTGGCTGAAGCCATTTGAATTTTCTTTTATATTAAACGGGCTAAAGCCCGTTTCTATTGATAAAATTATTGATATCCTAATAATTTCAAAATATCTTCAGGTTCCTGTCTTTCTCTAAAGATCTCATACTGGAATTCTCCATTTTCATCTTTCTGGATCAAGATATGTCTTGGTTGCGGCATCAAACAGTGATGAACTCCACCATAACCACCAATTGTTTCCTGATACGCTCCAGTGTGGAAAAACCCAATATACAAAGGTTTTGTATCGCTGAAAACTGGCAAATAAATAGCGTTAGTGTGCTGTTCAGAATTATAATAATCATCAGAATCACAAGTTAATCCACCTAAGAAAACTCTTTCGTAAGAATCTTCCCAACGGTTTAGCGGAAGCATGATAAAGTGTCTTGAAATAGCCCAAGTATCAGGAAGTGTCGTCATGAAAGATGAATCGATCATATTCCACTTTTCTCTGTCGTTCTGACGTTTTTGAGAAATAATTTTATACAAATTGGCACCGCTTTCTCCTACCGTAAAACTTCCGAATTCAGTATAAATATTTGGCTCTTCTACTCCTTCCTCTTCACAGAATTTTTTAATCTGCGAAACGATTTCTTCCACCATATATTGGTAATCGTAATCGAAATTTAATGAAGTTTTGATTGGGAAACCACCACCAATATTTAATGAATTTACTTCCGGAGCAATTTTCTTCAAACGTGCATACACACGAAGACATTTGTACAATTCATTCCAATAATAAGCCGTGTCTTTTATTCCGGTATTAATGAAAAAGTGAAGCATCTTTAACCTTGCATTCGGGTGTTCTGCAATTTTTTGGCTGTAGTAAGGAATAATATCTTTATATCCTATTCCTAATCTTGAGGTATAAAATTCGAACTTTGGTTCTTCCTCAGAAGCAATTCTGATTCCGATATCGAAAGTCGTATCGATACTTTCCGTTAACTTATCAAGTTCTCTGTAGTTATCTAAAATAGGAGTAATATTTTCAAAACCACTATTAATCATATCTGAAATTTTCGCCAGATAATCATCCGTTTTGAAACCATTACAGATCACTTCAATATTTTTATCAACTTTACCTTCTGTGTAAAGCGACTTCACAATATCCATGTCATAAGCTGAAGAAGTTTCGATAGAAATATCGTTTTTCAAAGCTTCTTCAATCACAAATTTGAAATGGCTGGATTTTGTACAGTAGCAATATCTGTAGTTTTTTTTGTAATCGATTTTCTCAAAAGCTTCCTTAAACCAGCCTTTTGCTTTCTGAATATTTTGAGAAATCTTCGGGAGGTAACTTACCTTAAGAGGCGTTCCAAACTTCTCAACAACTTCCATCAAAGGAATGTCGTGAAAAGACAAATTGTTCTCAGAAACATTGAATTCTTCGGTTGGAAAATACAATGTCTGATCAATAAGTTCCGAGTATTTTATTTTCATTTTCTAATGAGTAAATTAAGAATGCAAAATTGCTAAAAAAGTTTGATTTTTTAACGTTAAATTTATTATAAATTTATGCAGTTTTTCGACTAAAAAATTAGTCTTTAATCAATACGTGAACTTAAGAATATATTCGTTTCTTTTATTTTCAGAGATTCCCAAATTTTGATGAATATAAATATCAATTGAGCCGTATTTCTTATCAATTTCAAAAAAAGCAGTCTCCAAATAATTCTTTTCTACCCAACTTAATTTTTCGATAACATTTAAATCCATTTTTGGATACAAAAAATGCAGATTATTGGCAAGATGAAGCCTTTTTTGAACTAATTGTTTACGATAATTGTTTGAAAGAAGGTAATCATTATAAATCGTTGTTCTATCAAATTTTAAAATGGTTAAGATCAACGCTGTTATTATTCCGGTTCTGTCTTTTCCTGCCGTACAATGATATAAAACAGGAGTTTCCGAATCTAAAACCTCATGAATAATTTCCTTAATAATTTCCGGATTTTCTGTGACATAATTTTTATAAAAATCCAGCATTCTTTGATCTGCATCTGAACCTTTAACTTTCCCTTTTAAAACAAGCTTTTTCGCCTGATCCAACTGATCGCCTTCATCTTCAAATGCAGAATAATTTTTATAAATAAAAGTATCGGAAAGTTTATCAGGTTTTTGCGAAATTTCCTTTGAATTTCTAAGATCAATAATTTCTTTAATTCCTAAATTCTCAAATGTTTTGAATGATTTTTTCCGAAGTTGATGAAGATGTCCACTTCGATAAAGCATTCCTTCCTTTAAAATTCTGCCATCAGTATTTTTAATATTTCCAATTGTTCTGAAATTCGTTACTTTCTTAATTTCAAATTGATGGTCAGTTTTTGAAATTCCATATTCAGGTACAGAAAAAGTTTGTGTCTTACAGGAAAAAGCACAAGAAATAATGATAATTAGAAATGATATTTTTATTAATTGTTTCAATATATTTCAGGATATTCTATTTCATTAATTCCAACAAAAAATAAAAGATCTCCGGATTCATATTGAATAGAGATCTCATCATCAACTGCAAAATTACGTGTCCCGATTCTTGATATCATGCTTAAACTATCATTTGTTAATGGCCAGTTCAACCCTTTTGTTGTAATATTTTCAGCTGAAGGAAACGGATACAGAGAAATCATTTTGTTTTTAACATTTTTCAGCGTGAAATTTTTCGGAATAAAATAATATTCAGAAAATTCGTCATAAAACTTTATGTTTAAATTATTCTTAAATGAATAAGCGACTGTAAGATTTCCTAAAAAATGATCCTGCTCTCCTCCACTTCCACCTAAAACATCAACATTTTGAAACCCTTTTTCTAAAATAATTTCTAAAGCTTTATGAAAATCTGTTTTCTCCTGATCCAGTGTAAGAATAAATTTATCCTGATACACATTTTCGTCTGACCCAATATGAGAATCAAAATCTCCGGAAATAAAATCTAGTTTGTCTAAAGGAAAATTGAGTTCCTTCAAATAATGAAAAGCACCATCAGTACAGGCAATCAGATTATATTTTTCTAAATCAGGGAAAGATTTTGGCGTGTCACCGTTGATAAAAAGAAGTACTTTATCTTTCATTCGGATTCCAGTATTCTTCCGGTTCGTTGTTTATTTTTGAGATGTATCTTGCCAAAACAAACAGATAATCAGAAAGACGGTTCAGATATTTGATCAATTCAGGACGCACTTCTTCAGATTCATTCAAGAAAACCAGAGAACGTTCCGCTCTACGGCAAATTGTACGGGCTGCATGTAAAAAAGTCGCAGATTTTCCTCCGCCCGGAAGAATAAAATATTGAAGTGGCTCTAACTTATCTTCAAAACCATCCATCCAGTTTTCGAGTTCTTCAATTTCGGTATCAGAAATAATCAGAGGAAGACGGGATTTTCCGTTGGCCAACATCAATTTATCAACCGGAGTTGCTGCTTCTGAACCTACTGTAAACAAATCAAACTGAATTTTTTTTAACTGTTTCAAAACTTCTTCATCAGTGATATGACTTTTTGAAATTCCAATAAAAGAATTCAATTCGTCAATATTTCCGTAGCTGTCAACTCTTGCGCTGGCTTTTGAAACTCTCGTTCCGCCATATAAAGCGGTCTGTCCTTTATCTCCCGTTTTAGTGTATATTTTCATAAGTAATTTTCGTTGCTATTAAAACCATGCGTAATCATGGTGATTTCAAAAGACTAAATTACTTTTTTAAAATTATGCTGACAAATGTTTTAGAGTAAGTTTAAAACGACGTTGTTTACAGGAAGATTTTACAGATATAAACCCATTATTAAATCTTGTGAATCCATTTAAATTGTGATGATAAAATAAGTTCGATTTCGATATTTTTTATTTAATTTTAAATCACCAAATCATAAATAATAATTATGCAAACCAATCAACAGTTAAGCGACTTAATGGCGCTCGATTTAGGAATAAATCTTATCAATAGAAGACCTTACGCAAAAGAAGTTTTTAAATGGCAGGATATCGAACTTCTTCCTCATTCGTCAACCGATACTTTACTTTGTGAAATCTACGAGTGGAACGGTAGAAACTGGCGCACAACGAACAATAATCTTATTGGTTATTTATTTTCGGGTGAACAATTGAATACGGTAAAAAATCAATTATTAAATACTCCAAAGCATACAGCATTAATCCCTGATTTTGAATTTACCAAAGACAGTATGATCGAATACGGTTTGTCGTTACCGTCTTTATTTAATATTGGAATTAACGGAAACATCAACAGTGCAAAAAATTTTTCCATCCGTGTAAATGGAGTTACAAAATCTAGAATCACCAATATTGATTCACCGGGAATTGAAATTTTGAAAAGTTTTTCGGAATTCACCCAGTCAAAGTCTAAAACTTATAGAAAGAATATTAAGTTTAATTATCTGAGTATCTCTTTATTTTATGCTGAAAGTGTAGAAATTTTTCTTGAAAAAGAATCTGGAGTTGGTTTGGATGTAAGTTTTCAGACGACCAATGTGAATGTAGAAGCAAAAGTAGATACCGATACCAAAAAACATTTTGTTTTAAAATATTCCGGAAATCAGGCTCCTTTTGCTGCAAAGTTTGTGAAAGGAAAAAACTTTGATGTGGAATAAGCTTTTTTAGTTATGAGTTAAAAATTATGAATTATGAGTTGATTGAAACCGAAGATTTCTTTGAAATCAATTCATAATTCATAACTTATCATTTTAAACTTTTATTTGTTTAAAATCATTGCAGCTTCTTTTGCAGCATAGGTGAAAATCATGTCTGCTCCTGCTCTTTTGAAGCATGTTAAGCTTTCAATAATTGCTTTATCATTATCAAGCCAACCGTTTTGAGCAGCAGCTTTCAGCATTGCATATTCTCCGCTTACATTATAAACAGCAATCGGCAAATCAATTGCTTCACGCACTTTTGAGACAATATCTAAATACGGGAGACCTGGTTTGATCATAATAATATCTGCGCCTTCTTCCACATCTTTGAAAACCTCATTCAATGCTTCACGCGAATTGTGAAAATCCATCTGATACGTTTTTTTATCTTTCGGGATTTCCATGTTGTCTTTTGGAGCACTATCTAAAGCACTTCTGAACGGCCCGTAAAAAGAACTTGCATATTTTGCAGCGTAACTTAGAATTCCTACATCATGAAAACCGCTTTCTTCTAAAGCTTCACGAATTGCCAAAACTCTGCCATCCATCATGTCACTCGGTGCCACAATGTCAGCTCCGGCTTCAGCATGTGACACTGCCATTTTTGCCAATGCATCATTGGTTGCGTCATTGATGATTTTTCCGTTTTCTATAATTCCGTCGTGACCGTAAATTGAATAAGGATCTAAGGCTACATCGGGCATAATCACCATTTCAGGAACCGCATCTTTAATTGCTTTGATGGTATTTTGCATTAAACCATCTTTATTCCAAGCTTCTTTTCCGGTGTTATCTTTTAAGTGATCTGAAACTTTCATATAAAGGTTTACCGCCTTTACGCCTAAAGAAAATAATTCTTTACATTCTTTTACCGTAAGATCGATGCTTCGCCTGAAAATTCCGGGCATTGAAGCGATTGCTTCTTCTTTGTTCTCGCCCTCCATTACGAAAATAGGCATTACAAAATCGTTCACTGAAAGACTGCATTCTCTTACCAAACCTCTCATCGATTCATTCACTCTTAGTCTTCTGTTTCTAGAATATATCATCTTTGGAATACTTTTTGAATAATTTATTGCAAATTTAATATAAGTTCTACAAAAAACTATTGCAGATGATTATAGAATTTATTATTTTTGTTAGTAATATTTAAGCAAATATATCGTTGATGAAAAAACTTTTACTTTTATTTATATTTATTGGCGCTACTATTGGGTTTTCTGATAATTTGAAAGCACAAATAAAAGAGCCAACTTCCACTAATCAGAAATCTGATGACGGTGTGCTTACAGCATATCCAAATCCTGCGAAAGATTTTTTGATGGTGAAAGCTAAAGATTCTTCATTGAAAATTAAAAATGTTTCTTTTTATTCTATATTGGGAACTCAGGTTGCCAGTTACAATATCAACAGCAACAATGCTGAGATTAATATTCAGAAACTGAAACCCGGAAAATATCTTATAAGATATATTCTAAGCGACAATACACAAAAAGTTACTCAAATAGTAAAGCAATAATATTCAAAATCCTGATAATCATCAGGATTTTTTCTTTTAGCACATTTTTTTTCAATTATTCCGTAACTTTCGGGATATTTCATAACTAATTGTAAAAACAATTTTAATGCTAAAAGCTGAACAAATTACTAAAACCTACAATGCCGGAAAAAAGACTGCATTAGACGATTTTAGCATACACGTTCCGAAAGGAAGTATTTACGGTCTTCTAGGACCAAATGGAGCAGGAAAGACTTCTTTCATCCGAATTATCAATCAGATTACACAAGCCGATTCAGGAAACGTTTTCATCAATGGAGAAAAACTGAATCCGAATCATATTAAAGACATCGGTTATATGCCGGAAGAACGTGGTCTTTATAAAAACATGAGCGTTGGAGATCAGATTCTTTACTTCGGAGAACTGAAAGGAATGACAAAAAATGATGCTCTGAACGAAGCAAAAAAATGGTTTGATAAACTTAATATCGATCAATGGTGGAAGAAAAAACTCTCTGAACTTTCAAAAGGGATGGCTCAGAAAATACAGTTCGTTGTAACCGTTCTTCACAGACCCCATCTTTTAATTTTGGATGAACCGTTTTCAGGTTTTGATCCGGTGAATGCCAATTTAATTAAAGATCAGATCATCGAGCTTAAAAATAATGGAACCACTATTATTCTTTCAACCCACAGAATGGAAAGTGTGGAAGAAATGTGTGATTATGTTGCATTGATCAATAATTCTAAAAAAATAATCGACGGAAGAGTTTTTGATGTCCGCGAAAAATTTAAGAAAAATATTTTTGGAATCACTTTATCTGAAGTAAACGATGACCAGTTTGATCAGTTTAAAAACAAATATGGAATTTTCAACATGACCCATGAAAACAATCTGGTTTCTTTTGACTTGAAAAACGAAGCAGATCAGAACAATATCCTTTTAGATCTGGTTAATGTAGGAAAAGTAAGATCTTTCGACGAAAGAATTCCGAGCATGAATGAAGTATTTATCAATGCGGTAAGCAATCACTCTTAATTTTATGAACAATATTTTTTTAATTACAAAAAGGGAATTTCTTACGCAGGTTAAGAAAAAATCCTTCGTTATACTCACTTTACTGGCGCCGCTAATGATTATTGCTTTTGGAGCGGTTGTCGGAATGATGTTTAAAGCCAATCAGTCACACAATGTGATTGAAGTGGTTGATAACAGCGGGCTTTTTAAAGGACAATTGAAGTCTGATGAAAAAATCAATTATGTATTTATTCCTTCTGCTGAAGAGCAATCTAAGCTTAACAACTTAAAAGGTAATGAAACTCTGGACGGAATTTTAATTCTTCCGGCTTTATCAGGAAATAATTTTGATGATTTAGAGAAAAGCACACGATTGGTTGTAAACACCAAAATAGGTTTTGATACCAAACAACAAATTATTTCAGACATTACGAATGTCATTAAAAAAGAGAAAATAAAACAACTTGGAATTCAGGAAGCTCAACTTGCAGACCTTGATAAAAGTTTCACTTTAAAAACCATCAACGTTTCTGAAGATAATAAAGAAGATTCAGATTTGGCATTTGGTGTAAAAAGCGCTCTGAGTATGGTTTTGATGTATGTTACATTTATGTTTATCATCATTTATGGAGTTCGTGTAATGCGAAGTGTTTTGGAGGAAAAAAACAACCGTGTTGTAGAAATCATCATATCTTCTGTTAAACCTTTTGAATTGATGATGGGAAAGATTTTGGGAGTTACCATGGTTGCTTTAACGCAGTTTATTGTATGGATTATGATGTCTGTAGCTGGAGCTTTGGTTTTAAACACAGGATTTTCCTCACTTCAGAAAAACATTCCGGGAGGAAATGAAGAACTGATGAGCAAACTTGATATCGCACAAATAGCAACCCAGGTTTCTCACAGCTTATTAGAGCTAAATTTCCCATTGATTATTTTTGTATTCATTATATTTTTCCTTTTAGGATATATGTTTTATAGTTCTGTTTACGCTGCAATTGGTTCAGCTGTTGACAACGAAACCGAAACGCAACAGTTTACTTTATTTGCCATTCTTCCTCTTACATTAGGGATGTATGGAAGTATTTCTGTGATTAATAATCCTGACGGACCGGTTGGTTTCTGGATGTCGATTATTCCATTTACTTCGCCTGTTGCGATGGTTGCAAGAATTCCTTTCGGAGTTCCGGCTTGGCAAATTGCTTTGTCTATCGGATTGCTTTTAGGAACAACTATTTTTATGATTTTCTTAGCCGGAAAAATTTATCGAGTAGGAATTTTGATGTATGGAAATAAGGCGACTTTGAAGGAGATCTGGAAGTGGATCAGAGGATAAAAGATGAAAAATAAAATTCAATTGTTGAGGGAAGAAAACAGACTTACTCAAAAGGAACTTGCTGAAAAAGCTGGTCTTTCGTTAAGAACCATCCAGAGAATTGAGGCAGGAAATATTCCTAAAGGTTTTACACTAAAAGCACTTGCTGAAAGTTTAAATACGACACCTGAAAATTTAATTGAAAAAGAAAATAATAATGTAGAAAGGGCAAAACTGATTAACAGTTCTGCCCTTTTTGGTTTAATTATTCCGTTTGGAGGAATAATTTTTCCGCTTATATTTATTTATAAAACACAGGATGTTTACAACAAACAACTTGGAAGAAATATTGTTGCCCTTCAAATCATTCTTTCTGTAACAATGTCTTTATTTTTAATTGCAAGTCCGTTTCTTCAAAAGGGATTATCAGTTAAATTTCCTGTTTTCTTGATTGTATTGATTACTTTTTTATTCCTAAAACTACTTGCTATCATCATCAATGGAATTGCTTTAAACAAAAATAAAGATTTACATACAAATCTGAAATTCAATTTCTTGTAAAATAAAAAATGAATTGACGTAAAATTGTCGTATCGTTTTTATCGCAAGATTCAATTTTAAAACGGAATCTTGCAGAAAAATAATTTATGAAAATTTTAAAGAAAATAGTCTTAGCATTTTTACTTATCTTAACTCTTTTTTGTCTTGGATTTTATTTTTATTTCGACCAAAAATTCAGTCCCGAAGAAAATTATTTAACAGTAAAAAATGAAAGCGGAAAAGTGATCGTAAAATGGTTGGGTGAAAATAAAAATGTTATGCTTCTGCCTGTTCATTTTCAAAATGATTCTGCCACTTATTTTATGCAGTTTGATACAGGTTCTCCCAATACTATATTTTATCAAAATTCATTAGCAATTTTTAAAAATAAAAACCAAATCAAAATTCAATTTACTATCGGGAATACTGAAGTTTCTTCTGATCGGTTTAAAATAATTTCTATCAGCAAAAACAACGATAAAGACTCCATTAAAATTATCGGAACTATTGGAAGTGATTTATTAGATCAGAAAAAAACCATTATTAATTTTAGCGAAAATTATGTCGTTTTTAATATATTAAAAGAGCCCAAAAGTTTCAGCAGCGCAAAGCTGGATTTCAAATTTAAAAAGAGAAAAATAATTATATCCGGTATTTTAAATGGGAAAGAAGAGCAGTTTTTATATGATTCGGGAACAAGTGCATATGAACTTTTGACCAATAAAAACGCTTGGCAAAAATTAAAATCACCAAATTCAAAACCTTTTGTAGAAAAAGCACAATCGTGGGAAAGAATACTTACAAGCTATACTGCAAAATCTAATCAAACCATCAAGTTTAAAAATAAAGAGCTTATTTTGAGTGAAGTTACCTACGTTGAAGGAATTTCACAATCTCAATATATGCTGATGAAATTTTCAGGAATGACCGGAATGCTGGGAAATAAAATTTTCCTTAAAAATTCTTTATATATTGACTGCAAAGAAGAAAAAATTTCAATCAATTAAAACTTTACAGGCAACTTTATAAACAAAAATCCCGAAGTATAAACTCCGGGATTTTTTATGTTTTGATTTTAAAATTTTATTTAAAAATATAGCTTAAACTCAAACTAAGAACCTGTTCAGACTTCTTTTTAGCTGTATTCGGATCTTTGGTAAAATCCTCAATAAGATTAGGATACGTATTTGAAAGTCCTAAATCATATTTTAAAGCCAGTTCTAACTGTCTTTTGTAGCTATATCCTATTCCCGCACCAATAGCGAAATTAAAACTATTTGCTTTACCACTAATCTTAGGATACTCAGGAACAGTTACATCAGGATCATAATAAGGTCGTCCTGCAGGAACATTTTTCACATTCTGACTAAGCAAGAAGTTGAATCTAGGACCAATTAATCCAAAAAATTCTGATTCTGCTTCAGAAAAATATCCTTTAAAGTAGATAGGAACACTCAGATAGTTATTGGCATACTCTGCATTATAACCATCGGCTCCTTTCGAATCTTTATTCTTTCCTGACTCTCCGGCTCCGTAATACGTAACCTCGGGTTGCAAATAAAACTGATTTGCTCCACCCATTGGAATTAATGCTAAAACCCCACCCTGAAAAGCAAATCTTGCTCCCGAAGGATTGTGTGCGTTATTAATTCTGGAATAGTTTGCACCTGCAGTAAGACCGAATCTTGTACTTTTTAAATCGATTTGTGCGAACGATAAAAAAGAAAAGGCCAATGCAGATGTTAATAAAATTTTTTTCATATCATATTTGTTTTAGCTTATCCTAAGATTTTTGCTACAGTAGCTCCGATGTCAGCAGGAGAATCTACAACGTTGATTCCGTTTTCTCTCATGATTTCCATTTTTGCCTGAGCAGTATCTTCATCACCACCAACGATTGCACCAGCGTGCCCCATTGTTCTTCCTTTAGGAGCAGTTTGTCCTGCGATGAAACCTACTACTGGTTTTGTAGAACCACTTGCTTTGTACCATCTTGCTGCTTCAGCTTCAAGACCACCACCGATTTCTCCGATCATTACAACCGCTTCAGTTTCCGGGTCGTTGATGAATAATTCTAACGCTTCTTTAGTAGTCGTTCCGATAATTGGGTCACCACCGATTCCGATTGCAGTAGAAATACCGTAACCAGCTCTTACAACCTGATCAGCAGCTTCATAAGTAAGAGTTCCTGACTTAGAAACGATACCTACTTTACCTTTTTTGAAAACAAAACCTGGCATAATACCAATTTTAGCTTCATCTGAAGTGATGATTCCTGGACAGTTTGGTCCGATCAATCTGCACTCTTTGTCTGCGATGTAAGATTTTACTTTTACCATATCTGCAACAGGAATACCTTCTGTAATACAAACGATCACTTTAATACCCGCTTCAGCAGCTTCCATAATAGCATCTGCAGCGAATGCAGGTGGTACGAAAATAATACTTACGTTGGCTCCAGCTTTTGATACAGCATCAGCAACGGTGTTAAATACCGGCTTACCTAAGTGCTCGCTTCCTCCTTTTCCTGGAGTAACACCACCTACTACGTTAGTTCCGTATTCGATCATCTGACCAGCGTGGAAAGTACCTTCGTTACCTGTAAATCCTTGTACAATTACTTTAGAATCTTTGTTTACTAAAATTGACATTTTATTGTTTTTTAAATTTATTTATTTTCAGTTTATACGTCAGACAAAAATAATGATTATTTGTCGTTAAAAAAATTTTTAAATCTGATTTTATTCATCGTATTTTTTCAATAAATCGATTAAATCCTGTTCCTTAAGTCTGTTATAATTAATATTTTCAATAAGCGACTCTAGTTCGGGTTTATCAGCCATTAATTCTTTCAATTTTTTCCTGTTATTTACAAAAATACTTAACACCTGTTTTATATCATTTTTATATAAAATATCTGATTGTTGTACAGAACCGTCAAAGCCGTGAGTATAATAACCTCTATACCAACTGATTTTACCATCGTAAAGTTGCTCTACCAATGTTTTTTGATAATCAGGAATATGAACAAAAATTCTGGACTTGTTTTTAAGATCGGTAAATTCTATTTTTTTTATTTCTGAGGCTGGATATTTTATTTTTTTTCCATTTTCTAATAGAACCACCTTTTTTTCAACAATAGAAAGGATATTGACTAAAGTTGAATCAATCATACTAACCCGAAAGGGTATTTTAGTTTCGATCATTCTTCCATCATTCATGGTAACTTTAGAATTAATCTGAACTTTTTGCCCAAAGCTTATGATGGAGATAAAAACAAAAAAAGTGAATAGTTTTTGCATTACAGGTTTCTTAATTTCACTTCTTTTTTAAGATAAGTTTTAAAATCTTCGGCAAACATTCCGATGTAAGTTCCTTTTTTGAGGTCTCTGTTGACACCAGTTTTGCCTAAAATTACAGAACCGCTTTCGATGGTATTTCCGGAAGCAATACCAACTTGTCCCCAAAGAGTTACCTCATCACCAATAATACAACATCCTGCAACGCCGACTTGAGAAGCAATCAGGCATTTTTTACCGATTACGGTATCGTGACCGATCTGAATCTGATTATCTAAAACAGAACCTTCACCAATAATCGTAGAATCTGTAACTCCCCTATCAATAGTACAACCGTTTCCGATTTCTACATTGTTTTCGATAATTACATTTCCTACAGAGATTAAACGGTCGAAATTTCCGTTGAGTTTTCTGTAATAAAATGCATCGCCACCCAAAACAGTGTTCGATTGAATGACAACATTATCACCAATAACAGTTCTATCGCCAATAATAACGTTTGGAAAAATTAAAGTATTTTTTCCGATGGTAATATTATTTCCTAAAACTGCTGAAGGATGAATTTTTGTTCCTTCCCCTATTTCCACATCATGAAGGGTTTCGGTGAAGTTATAAATTCTTGTGAAATGCGTATTTATTTTGTTGAAATCTCTGAAAGGATCGTCTGAAACCAAAAGTGCTTTACCTTCCGGACATTCTACTTCCTTATCGATTAAGATAATGGTTGCTGCAGAGTTTAAAGCTTTATCGTAATATTTTGGGTGATTGACGAAAACAATTTCGCCAGATTTTACTCTGTGAATTTCGTTGGTTCCCAATACTTCAAAATCTTCAGAGCCAATGAATTTTGCTCCGATAAGATCTGCAATTGTTTTGAGTTTTTGTGGCTGATGAAACGTCATATTTTTAAATGATGTTTTTAGTTTAAATCAACCTTGTCAAGGCTTGAAACCTTGACAAGGTTTTTAATGGTCTTTTGAATTAAATTTCGTCAAAATCTGATATTCTGACAAAATTTATTTTTCTGTTTACATTGCAGCCCGACCTGAGTGGAGCTCTTTTTGCCGGAGCGAAGCGGAGGCAAAAAAGCGGGAACGGAGGGCGGAAAAAGCTGCCATAAAAAAATGAAAGCTGAAAGTTATTATCTTCCAGCTTCATGATATTGTAAGATTCTTACTTTACTCTTTCAAGGTAAGAACCATCTTCCGTGCTCACTTTGATCTTATCACCCGGCTCGATGAACAAAGGAACCATTACTCTTGCTCCTGTCTCAACGATTGCGTTTTTCAAGGCATTGGTAGCAGTATTTCCTTTCACACCCGGATCAGCTTCGATAACTTCTAAATAAACTGACTGTGGCAATTCAGCAGAAAGCGGAGTTTCGTCTGCTTCTTTCAAAATGATGGTAACTTCTTCACCTGCTTTCATTAGGTTTGAGTTTTCGATCATTTCTTTGTTTAAGTATAACTGAGAAAAATCTTCGTTATTCATAAAGTGGAAACCATTCTCGTCATCATAAAGATACTGGAATTTTCTCGTGATTACTTTTACTTCGTCGATTTTGTGACCTGCAGAAAAAGTGTTATCAAGAACTTTTCCGTTCGTTACAGATTTCATTTTTGTTCTTACGAACGCAGGACCTTTCCCTGGTTTTACGTGAAGAAACTCAATAATTTTGAAAATATCATTGCTGAATTCGATGCAAAGACCTTTTCTGATATCGTTACTTGTTGCCATTAATTTTTATGTATTATTTTCTTTATTTTGATTTGTAGACCTGAAGACTCAAAACTTTTCTTCCAAGCATATCCATTGCATCAACTCTCGGTTTATAAAATGTTCCTGCATCCGTAGGAGTTACAGAACGATTATTAATAACCGTATTGAAATTGATCGTGTTGATTAAAAGCTGGTCTAAATTTTTATTCACTTCTGATGAACTCTTTAGATCTGAATTTAAATTTGAAAAAGATTTTTTTGAATGGGTTAGAATAGAATTTACATTTTTTACCGCCAAAGAGTCATTATCTGAAGATAAATTTCTTTTTTGCTGAGCAAAAACAAATGTTGATAAAACTGTAAAAACCAAAACTAAAGTCTTCATTATTTCAAACTTAAAATTATTCTTTACTTGTTCCGTATCCTTTTACAATACCTCCCGGAGAGTTTTTGATGAATTCTAAAATCTCATCTCTTTCAGCCGTTGGAAGCATTTCTTTTTCAATGTAAACCAATGCCTGTGTAACATTCATTTTCATCTGAAAGATATATCTGTAAATTTTCTGAATTTCGAAAATCTTATCGTTGGTAAAACCTCTTCTTCTTAAACCTACAGAATTAATTCCGGCGTAAGAAATTGGCTCTCTTGCAACTTTAATGTAAGGCGGAATATCTTTTCTGATTAATGATCCTCCGGAAACCATAGTGTGTTTCCCAATCTTACCGAATTGCTGAACAGCAGAAAGACCACCCATTACCGTAAAATCACCTATTTCAACGTGACCTGCAATACCACAACCGTTTGCAATAATTACATTGTTCCCGATGATACAATCGTGAGCTACGTGAGAAGTTGCCATAATCAGACAGTTATCTCCTACTTTGGTGTATCCTAAAGCTTTTGTTCCTTTATTTACTGTCACACATTCTCTCAAAGTAGTGTTATCTCCGATGATAGTCTGTGTGTCTTCTCCGTCAAACTTTAAATCCTGCGGAATTGCAGAAATTACCGTTCCCGGGAAAATTTTACAGTTTTTTCCGATTCTCGCACCATCCATGATGGTTACATTAGATCCTATCCATGTACCTTCACCAATCTCCACATCTGCAGCAATTGTTGTGAAAGGTTCTACTACTACATTTCTGCCAATTTTTGCACGTTTATCTACGGCCGCTAATTGATGAATCATTTAGTCAATTTTATTTTTTGCAACTTGAGCCATCAATTCTGCTTCTACTGCTACAGTATCACCAACATATCCGTAACCCTGCATGTGAACAATACCTCTTCTGATAGGCTCTATTAATTCAATTTTGAAAATCATTGTATCACCTGGTACAACTTTTCTCTTAAATTTCACTTTATCAATTTTAATGAAATAAGTTGAATAATTTTCAGGATCCGGTACGCTTGCCAAAACCAAAATACCTCCGGTTTGTGCTAAAGCTTCTACTTGTAAAACTCCGGGCATTACAGGTTCTTTAGGAAAATGTCCAACGAAGAAAGGTTCATTCATTGTTACATTTTTCAAACCAACCACGTGAGAATCAGAAAGTTCAAGAATTTTATCAATCAATAAGAAAGGAGGTCTGTGAGGCATCAACTTCATAATTCCGTTGATGTCGAAAACAGGCTCTTTTGTTAAATCAAATTCAGGAACGTTTTTCTTTTTCTGCAATTTCCACTGACGGTTTAGCTTTTTAGCAAACTGAGTGTTCACAAAATGTCCAGGTTTATTGGCAATAACTTTTCCTTTAATTTTAACACCCGTTAAAGCTAAATCACCAATTACGTCTAATAATTTGTGTCTTGCCGCTTCATTTGGATAGTTTAAAGTTAAATTATCTAAAATACCATTGGGTCTAATCGACACGTGATCTTTACCAAAAGCTTTTTTTAGTTTTTCTGTAGTTTCTACAGTAAGATCTTTGTCAACGTAAACAATAGCGTTAGAAATATCTCCACCTTTGATTAAACCATGATCAAGAAGCATTTCTAATTCATGCAAAAAGCTGAATGTTCTTGCAGAAGAAATTTCTTCTTTAAATTCTGAAATATTTTTAAGAGTAGCATTCTGAGTTCCTAAAACTTTAGTCCCAAAATCTACCATAGTAGTTACTTCGTAATGATCTGAAGGGATAATTGTAATTTCTGAACCTGTTGCCGGGTCGCTGTAGCTCAATACCTCTTTTACAACAAGATATTCTCTTGCAACAGCCTGCTCTACAATACCTACACTTTCGATTGCTTCAACAAAAAACTTCGAAGAACCATCTAAAATTGGAGGTTCTGAAGCATCCATTTCCATAACAGCATTGTCGATATCACAACCAACCAAAGCAGCTAAAAGATGTTCGCAAGTATTGATTTTAACGCCAAGTTTTTCCAAAGTAGTTCCTCTTTCTGTAGCCACCACGTAATTTACGTCTGCTTCTACATGAGGTCTTCCTTCAAGATCTGTTCGTACGAAAACAAAACCTGTATTTTCTTTTGCAGGTTTAATGGTTAATTTTACTTCTTTACCAGTATGAAGACCGATTCCAGAAAGAGTAACCTCTTCCTGAAGGGTTTTTTGCATATCACTCATTAGTATGATCTTTTGAGTTATTCTCAAGATTATTTATTCTTTTCGCAAGTTCAGGAAGGTTCCTGAAATGCACATAGCTTCTAAGATAGTCATTATAACTAATTGCTGGAGAACCATAAACGGTATCTTTATCATTAACGCTGGAGTTCACTCCACTTTGCGCCTGAATTTTTACCTGATTTCCTATTTTTATATGACCTACAATTCCAACCTGACCGCCAATCTGGTTCCAATCACCAATCGTAGTAGAACCTGCAATTCCCGCTTGCGCAGCAATTACATTGTTAGCACCGATTTTTACATTGTGTGCAATCTGAATCAAGTTATCGATTTTTGTGCCTTTCCCAATGGTTGTAGAACCAATTGTAGCTCTGTCGATACTGCAGTTAGAACCAATTTCCACATTATCTTCAATAATAACATTTCCTAACTGAGGAATTTTTTGGAAACCTTCCGGAGTAGGCTGAAAACCAAATCCGTCACCACCGATAACGGTATTAGAATGTATCACACAATTATCACCAATAATGCAGTAATCATAGATTCTTGCACCACTGTCTATTTTACAGTTTTTACCAATCTTCACTCCTTTACCAATGTAAACTTGAGGAAAAATCTGTGTACCTTCACCAATTTTAGCCTTTTCTGAAACATAAGTAAAAGTACCGATATAAACTCTATCTCCTATAACAGCAGTATCGTGAATGGAAGAACCATCTTCAACACCTTCTTTTCTGCCCTGCATTTCCTGATACAGATTCATTAAAATCTGAAAAGAAAGATAAGCATCTTTTACAGCTATAATGGTAGGATTATATTGATCTTTATTGATAAGGGTCTCGGTAACAATAAGTACCGAACATTGCGAAGTTTCTAAGTGATGCGCAAAACGGTCTTGTGCAACAAAAGAAAGATGGCCGGATTCTCCACTCTCAATAGGGGAAACTCCGGTAATAAGTGCGTTTTCGTCACCTATAATTTTTCCGTCAATAAAACTTGCAATTTGCGAAGCTGTAAATTCCATATTCTGCAAAGATAAGAAATTCTCTTATTCGCAAACATTTTTTAGTTTATGGAATATCGATTTTAATAATATTTAAGAAAATTAAGCATCACATTCTTGGAAATGCAAGGATGTATCTTTTCGTCTTATGTACGATGAGACCAGACAAAAGCTGATCTTCCGACTCATCTAATTTTAAAACCTTTCCGCTTTTCTGAAGAAGATAAATAGGTTGTTTTTCTGTATCATAAGGAAGTAAACTTCTTGTAATTTGGTGAACTAATTCACCCCCGTTATCGATTCCAAAAAATTCGTTTGTGTTATTTATTTTTTCTTCAATAAATTTCTCATCAAAAGGATGCGAAGAGATAATTGTTTTTGGAAAATTACGCTGAATCACACATTTACACCAATAAGCCAAAACAAAATCTTCTGATTTTTGCCATAGTTTCATCGCCTGAACAATATCATTATCGTCAAGTTGTGTAAAACGCTCTACATCTTCATCGGTTGCAGCACTTTTTCCTCTGTTTAAAAAATATTTCAAATTTTCAGTTGCGGGTAAGTCGATTCCTTCCGAAACCAGATATTTTGCTCTTTCGAGGATTTTCACCAAAATAAATTCTGCCAACGCTGAAGTTTTATGGTAATAAACCTGCCAATACATAAACATTCTTGCCGTCAGAAAGTTTTCGATAGAATAAACACCTTTTGCATCAATCACCAGTTCTTCTTCGCAGACATTCATCATTGAAATAATCCTTTGTGTATTGATATTTCCTTCCGAAACTCCCGTGAAAAAGCTGTCTCTGTTTAAATAATCCAAACGATCAACATCCAATTGCGAACTGATCAGCTGATTAAAAAATTTCCTGTGGTATTTTCCCTGAAACATTTCTATTGCCGTCGATAACTGTCCGTCAAATTCAACATTCAGCCTGTTCATTAATAATAATGAAAGATTTTCGTGATGCCAATCATCCATCAACATACTTTCCAGAGCATGAGAAAACGGACCGTGACCAATATCGTGCATCAGAATTGCCAACATCGCACCTTTTTCTTCTTCCACAGAAATGGCAACTCCTTTTTGCTTTAAAGTTTCCAAAGCGGTAAACATTAAATGCATCGCGCCAATCGCATGATGAAATCTTGTATGTGTTGCTCCCGGAAAAATTAAATTTAAAAGCCCGGTCTGCGAAATTCTTCTTAATCTTTGAAAATAAGGATGTTCGATAACATCAAATAAGATTTCGTGAGGAATTTTGATGAAACCGTGTACCGGATCGTTGATGATTTTAAGCTTGTTCTGCATGGAAATATTCTGAGACTATTGCAAAATTAAGTTTTTAAAGTCAATTCAAAGAAAACAGCCGATTATTATTTTAGAATATAAACATTAAAATTTGTTTACAAATCGCAGTATTTATCTTATCTTCATGCAATAATTTGAGATAAAAATCTTTAACTAAGATTTAACTTTTAAGCCTCTTATTTTGTGAGGTTTTATAAAGTTTTGGTCGCAGTTTTGATACTATATTCCGCATAAAAAATAAACTTATATGTCAAACAAAATATTATGGATTGATGATGAAATAGATTTACTAAAACCCCATATCGTTTTTCTTGAAAAGAAAGGTTACGTTGTAACTCCGGTGAACAACGTAAATGAGGCTTTAGAACTTATTGATTCTGAAAAATTTGATTTAACGTTAATCGACGAAAATATGCCGGGAATTTCCGGTCTGGAAGCAATTCCGATGATTAAAGAAAAAGATAATGCTTTGAAAATCGTGATGGTAACCAAAAGCGAAGAAGAGCACATCATGGAAGAAGCAATCGGTTCGCAGATTGCAGATTATATTTTAAAGCCTGTAAACCCAAACCAGATTTTACTTTCATTAAAAAAGAATCTTCAGGAAGAAAATTTGGTAGAGCAGAAAACAATTCTTCAATATCAGCAGGAATTCAGAAACCTTTCGATGGAACTTTCTTATCTGAGAACGTATCAGGATTGGGCAGAATACTATAAAAAAATCGTGAATTGGGAGCTTAAATTTGATAAAGTAACCGATAACGAGTTTGCAGATCTTCTACAGTCACAGAAAGAGGAAGCGAATATTCAGTTTGCAAAATTTATCGAAAACAATTACGAAGACTGGTTGAATGGTTTAGATAAACCAATGATGAGCCACACCTTATTTAAAGATAAAGTAAAACCAGAAGTTGAAAAAGAAAAGGTTCTTCTTTTGATGGTTGATAATTTGAGATATGACCAATGGAAAGTAATAGAGCCTCTTTTCACCAAATACTACAATAAAGTTTCTGAAGATTATTATTACAGTATTCTTCCGACTGCCACACAATATGCAAGAAATTCTTTTTTCGCAGGACTTTTGCCTTCAGAAATTGAAAAACGTTTCCCTGAAAAATGGTTTAACGACAATGAAGAAGGAAACAAGAATGAGTTTGAACGCGATTTCTTAGAAGATCAAATGAAAAGAGTTGGTTTGAGTTCTAAATCAATGAAATATCTAAAAGTTTTGAATGCCGATTTTGAAAGAAAAATCTATGATGATTTTAATCAGCACAAAAACAATGATCTTTTGGTGATTGTTTACAACTTTATCGATATTCTATCACACGCAAAAACCGATAATCATATTGTTGATCAGCTAATCAGAGATGATAAAACTTTCAGATCTTTAACATCGAACTGGTTTGAGAACTCTTCTTTAATAAAAATTATAAAGCTTGCTGCAGAAAGCGGGTTTAAATTGGTTATTACAACCGATCACGGAACGGTTTACGTAAAAAAACCAAGCAGAGTTGTTGGAGACAGAGAAACCTCAACCAACATCCGTTATAAAACAGGAAAAAGCTTAACCTATGATGATAAAGATGTTTGGGCAGTGAGCAATCCTGAAAAACTGTTTTTACCTAAAGGAAATTTGAGCTCAAAATATATTTTTGCCAAAAACAATACGTTTTTAGCCTATCCTAAAAACTACAATCACTTTGTAAACTATTATAAGGAAACTTATCAACACGGTGGAATTTCTTTAGAAGAATGCATTATCCCGATCAGTATTCTGGAACCAAAATAATTTTTAAGCAAAATAAAATAACAAAAGCCTCTTCAGATATTGAAGAGGCTTAATCATTAATATGGATTAGGTAATAATGATTTATGAAAAAAAAACTACTTTTTGATTACTTTGTAAACCTGGCTTTGTTGTTTTGAAGTTACTTTTACCAAATAAACACCGTTAGTCAACTGAGATATGTTGAGTTCTGTATTTGCAGAATTGGGTTGAAAATTCATTAATCTCTGACCTGCAACGTTTGTGATTTCTACTTTTTCGATTTCATTTTTAGCAGTGATTTTTAGAATTCCGCTTGTAGGATTTGGTGATAAAGTCAATTCAGGAATTGCATCAACATCATGTACTCCTAAAGTTACCGATTGACAAGAAGACGTTTGTGAACAACCTGAAAGCGTAACAATAACGGCATAATTTCCGGCAACTGTCGGTGTAAAAGACTGTGTAGTCACTCCAACAGGAGCATTTCCGTTATTACAATTAATCCACTGATAAGTTGCCCCTGCTTGTGCAGCAGTTAATGTAGCTCCCGAAACTGTAACTGCGGTATTAATGTTTACCGTTGTAAGAGCTGAAGCTCCTGCAGTAAAATTTGAGGCTGCTCCGTTTAAAGTAAAACTGTTTAAAGTACCTGTATAACTACCTGCAGAACTGGTGATAGAAGTTATCGTACTATTGTTTGAATTTACGGTTCCTTCATTTATTTTAAAATAGGCTTTTAAATTGGTGGGAGCAGTACAAAATTCAGCATTTTTGTTGGCCTGAATTTCTGCCAATGTAAGAGCTTTATCCCAAATACGAACCTCATCTATACTTCCATTAAAGAAACCCCCATAACTTGCCACAAGTCTCCTCCCGATGATCATATTGGTAAGTGCCACTGTATTTGTAAGTGTACTGATATCACCTTGTACGTCTAAATTTCCGTCTACATACAATTTATATCTGTTACCTAAAAGGGCATTATCATAAGTAACGGCAATATGATGCCAGTTTCCGTCATTGAGTGTAATATTCCCGTTGATACCGCCGCCTTTATTTTCTATTCTCAGCTTGTAGCTTCCGCTTACATTATTAATCCTTACGGTAAATCTTCCCCCGTTTACGTTATCTGATCCCCAGTCTACAATTAAATTTTCACCCGCCGTAGTTGTTGGCAATTTTATCCAAGCTTCTACAGTACGGGCTGTATTACCTAAAATACCTGGAAAATTCGTTTGAATGTAATCATTAGTTCCATCAAAATTAAGAGCATTTTGTTGAGCATTCAGCCCTGAAACCGATCCTAATAAAGCAGTGAATAATGTTGCAAATTTTAATTTTTTCTTAAGTAGATTTTTATACATACTGAAATGATTTTGTTTCGCCTAAATTACATTTCGAGTAAAAAACTCAGGAGCAATCTCGTTGCAAAAACTATCAATCTCGTTGCAAACCTCGATTTAGTGGTATGTATTGGGTGTTTTGCCAAAATATTCTTTAAAACATTTGGTAAAATAGGAAGGCGTATTAAATCCGGTCATATAAGCGACTTCAGAAACACTATGATTTTGTTTTAAAAATTCCGCGGCTTTCTTAAGTCTGTAAATTTTAATAATTTCTCCTGTCGGAATATTAAACATCATTTTTACTTTACGGTGAAGACTCGTTCGGCTCATCGATAGTTGAGAAGCCAATTCGTCTACGCTGAAATTAGTATCATCTAGATTTTTGTCTATGATTTCATAAATTCTATTTAGAAATTCCTGGTGAAGGTTTTCTATTGGATCAGGTTCTTTTGTTGCAGGTTCAGTAATATTTGCTTCGGGTTTCAAAAAATGTTTCTGAAAATATTCATATTGACGGTTCTGTAAATTCAGGAGATTTTCTATTCTCAATTTAAGCTCTTCGACACTGAAAGGTTTTACTAGATAATCGTTGGCGCCGTAAGAAAGACCTGCGAGCTTACTTTCTGCATCAGCTCTTGCCGTGAGCATAATAATAGGAATGTGATTGATATCGATATTCGACTTTAAAATTTTACAAAACTCAAAACCATCCATTTCGCTCATTGCAACATCGCTTACAATAAGATTTGGCATTTTCTCCAAAGTAATTTCTAATGCTTCATTTCCGTTTTCAGCGGTTAAAACATGATATGAGTCAGACAAATTTCCGGCAATAAACTGCGCTAATTCTTTATGATCTTCCACAATAAGTATTGTAGCTTTTTCTTCTGAATTTTGCTGATATTCTGATTTTTTAACCGATTCTTCTTTCTGAGATTCAAAAGGAAGCCAAATTGAAAACGTAGTTCCGGAAGGATCTTGGGTAAAGCTTCTAATATCTATTGTTCCGTGGTGCAGATCTACAAGCTCTTTCACAAGCGAAAGTCCCAAACCATTTCCCTGCAACTGATCCTGATTGGAACCTTTAAAATATCTTTCAAAAATTTCCGACTGTTCATTTTCAGGAATTCCGGCTCCTGAATCAGCAACCTGAATCGACAAACCATTATTTTCTTGATTTACTTTTACCGTAATTGCATCCCCATTTTCACAAAATTTAATGGAATTTGAAATCAAATTATATAAAATACGGTCTAAAGTATTGATCGAAAATAAAAATTCAGCTTTTTCCGGAGATTCTAAATTAAGCGCAATTCCCTTTTCTGAAGCTGTTTCCAGAAAAGCATTTACAATATTTGAAATAACAGGAATCACATCTCCCCATACAAAATGAGGTTTTAAAACTCCTGCTTCAAGCTTCGCCACATCAATTAGCTGATCAGTAAGATGGATAAGGCTGTTTGTATTTTTCTTTATTGTACCAAACAACTTTTCTTTTTCATCTTGAGACTCTACACATTTCAGCTGTTCTGCAGGACCTATGATCAAAGACAATGGAGTTCGAAATTCGTGAGCAATATTGGCGAAAAATTTTGTCTTTATTTTATCGAGCCTGCGTAATTCCTGAGCTTCTTTTTGCTTTAGCTTTATTGAGTTTTTAATGATTTCCTGATTAATTTTAAATCTCACAAACCAAAAAACACCTCCAATTAACACAATAAAATATAATGTTATTGCCCACCATGTTTTCCACCAAGGCGGCGTCACTTTTATAGTTAAAGATTTGATGAGGTTGCTCCAGTTTCCGGTAGTATTGGTTGCGTTGACCTGAAAAATATAATTTCCGGGCGGCAGTTTTGTAAAAACGGCTTCTGTATTGTTTCCTGCTAAAATCCATTCATCCTGATAACCTTTCAGACGATAACGATACTGAATTTGTTGGGGTTCATTATATTGAAGCGCAGCAAAACTTATAGAAATTGTATTTTCAAAATAATCTACAGAAAGTTGTTGAATTTGGTTTACAGGATTCAGGTTTCTTTCAGCAAGATCAATCTCTTCATTATTAAGAGCAATACTTGTAATAGCTGTCGGAGGTGAAAAATCATCATTTTTAATATCTTCCGGATTGAAAATCACTCCGCTTTTTACACCACCAAATGCCATTTTCCCGTCGGGAAGCATCAATTGATGAAATCTGTTGAACTCGATATTTTCCAATCCGTGAGACCGAGTAAAAATTCTTAGTTGATACGTTTCGGGATTAAATTTTAAAAGCCCTTTATTGGTTCCCATCCAAAGATTTCCAGATTTATCGGGAACAATAGAATATATGACGTTATCGGGAAACCCTTCTTTTCCGGAAAATATTTTAACCTTATTATTCTTTTTATTAAATTGAATCAATCCATCATTACTTCCAATCCACAAAATATTGTCATTTTTAGGATCAGGGACAAGAGAAATCAAATGGTTGACAGGAAAATCTTTTGTATTGTTTTTAATATTAACAATTTTCTTTGTACCAAAATCTACCTTAACAATACCGTGAGATTCTGTTGCAACCCAAAGTATTTTGGTTTTACGGTCAAAAGAAATATCGGTTGATTTTTTATTAGAATTAAATTGATCTGATGAAAATAAAAGCTCCCATTTTGCCTGATGAAACATATAAACATTGTTCAGATCATCAATTACAATCGGCGATTCGCCATAAAGGCTGATTCCTTTTATCGGAGCGAAACCTTCGTCTTTTAATTTTGGTAACTCAGGTAAACGGAATATTTTTTTCTGCGGCTTATCATAATACGAAACAATACGATTTAAAGCAATCCAGTTTTTTGTTTGCGATGTTACAGATCTCAGAAAATAGGAAGCTGGTAAAACGCCATTCTGCTTTTGCCAATTAAAAAAATCTGAACCCGAAACTCCATAATAATTTTTCAGAAGATCGGTAGCGAAATCTTTTTCAAAAATAAAAGACTGAAAATTGAGTTTGGGATCTATTGTATAAATTCCTTCTGCATCTCCGCCAATCCACATCAAACCAGAATTATCAACAAGAAAAGCTTGCGGAGTCCTGTTTTTTTCTAAATTGAGAACAGTAGTTTTTCTAAAGCCAAAAGTCTCATTATAGCTGTAAATAATATTGTCTGCAATAAAGTATTCTTTACCCTGAAAATCTGTACTGAGCAGTTTGATATTATAAATAGAAGAAAACGGCAGTCTTTCGTTTCTGAAATTTTTTGTCGCAGGATCAAAAAAATAGAACCGTTCTTTATCTGCCCACATCAATTTCCCATTTTTTCTTTGATGAAACAATACAGCTTCTATATTATTTTGCTGCAACTTATTCGCAAACATCGTATAAGGAATAGGAATGTTTGTAAATCTGTTCGTTTTTTTATCAAAAATCTTGAGGTTTTTCTGCGTTAATACCCAAATATTTTTGTTTTTGTCTTCCAGAATATTGTAAATAATCTCATCAGAATTAAAATTCAGGTTTCTACGGCTCAAAGTTTTCTTTTGAATATCAAAACTAAAAAGTTCATTTTTCATAGTTTTAAACCATAAAAAACGGTCTTGAGTAACTAACCAGCTTTTGCGATGAATAGAAAGGTTATTTTTATCTAAAAATTCTGCATTAATAATATGATTAATCTTTCCTGAATTTATATCTAAATAATCTATTCCCGCAGATTCGTATTTTATCCAAAGTCCATTTTCTCGGTTTTTTCTTAAATAATCTACTGTATTTGAAGCTAAAGAATTATTATCATTAAAATGATGCTGAAATGTTTTAAAGTTTCTTCCGTCGTATCGCGAAAGTCCGTTTCGGGTTCCTATCCATACAAAACCGTCATCGTCCTGTTCTAACGCAGAAACAAACGATTGTGGAAGACCTTCATCTACAGATAAATGTCTTATGTTTTGAGAAAAAAATATCTGTAAACCAAAAAGAAAAAAGAGAAGAAAAAAATTAAGTTTAAACATACAAGCCATTCACTATTTAAATTCGCAATATACTTATTAAAAAAATGCTTTTTCCACACAACTACTCAAATATAAATTCACATCTGTTAATTAATTTAATTCACAGAGTTTTGGTATTTAATTTGAAGTAGGTTTTTACCCTTAATATAATAATTATGACTAAAAACATTTTGGCAGCTTCATTTGTTGCAGTTTTAACTTTAACAGCCTGCAAAAAAGAAAGCAAAACAACAGAATCATCTTTGGGCTCAGATTCTATCGTGAGTTCTCCGACAGATTCTGCCAACCAACCTGCAAGTGATTCTTTGGTAAGCAATAAACCAGAATCTAATTCTGAAATTATCAAAACTACTCTTTCTGATAAAGACGGAAAAAAATTAGACGTGACATTTAATAATACAAAAAACACAGCTACTTTAGTATTTAATGGTGAGACGATAGAGCTTGAAGGTCAAAAACCAGCATCCGGAATTTGGTATAAAAATGACCATTACGAATTACGAGGCAAAGGAAATGAAAACGAACTTCACAAAGACGGAAAGTTAATTTTTAAAAGTGAAAAATAAACAAGTTAATGAATGTCGGTACAAAACCGGCATTTGTTTTTATAACTTTGCTTGTATATTTATTTTATGAGATTAATTACCTACAACGTCAACGGCATCAGAGCCGCTTTTACCAAAGATTTTTTAGGATGGCTGAAAACTGCCGATCCGGATATTATCTGTATTCAGGAAAGTAAAGCCGGGAATGATCAGATCGACATCGAAAGTCTTGAAAAAGCAGGATATCACAGCTATTGGCATTCTGCGGTAAGAAAAGGCTACAGCGGAGTCGGAATTGCATCTAAAACAAAACCCAATCATGTAGAGTATGGTTGCGGAATTGAAAGCTATGATAACGAAGGAAGAATCATCCGTGCAGATTTTGATGGGTTTTCAGTAATTTCTGTCTACGTTCCTTCTGCTTCCAATATTGAAAGACTGGAATTTAAAATGCAGTTCTGCCATGACTTTTTAGAGTATATTAAAAATTTAAAGAAAGAAATTCCGAATTTAATTATTTCCGGAGATTTTAATATTTGTCATCAGGCGATTGACATTCATAATCCTGTTGGTTTAAAAAACACTTCCGGCTTTTTGCCAATGGAAAGAGAATGGATGACCAATTTCATCGAAGAGTGCGAATTGATTGACAGTTTCAGATTTTTTAATAACGAACCCGACAATTATACTTGGTGGAGTTACAGACAAAACGCAAGAGCGAATAACAAAGGTTGGAGATTAGATTACAACTTTGCTTCTTATTCTTTAAAAGATAAGCTCAGCAGAGCTGTTATTTTAAAGGAAGCCGTGCATTCTGATCATTGTCCTGCATTAATCGAGTTTAACCTCTAAAAACATAAAAGCCAGCTAAATTTTAGCTGGCTTTCTAATTTAAATCATAAATTAATCGACAATTTCATATTCCACCGGAATAACACCGCGGTCGGTATTTCCGATTTCATCGAACGCAGCTTTAGACATATCTAATGCTCTTGCTGAATGGAAAGGACCTCTATCATTAATCGATACAATTACTTCTTTACCATTGTTCAAATTGGTAACCCTAACTACGGTACCAAAAGGAAGCGTTCTGTGCGCTGCAGTAAGTTTTGAATTATCAAAAATCTCACCGCTTGCAGTTTTTCTACCGTTAAATTTATCGTGGTAGTACGATGCATAACTTGTTTTCTTCGCATCTACAGCATTATTCGTAAATGAATAAATGCCTAGTGTTGAAATCATCATTATGATTACGAGAATGAATCTTTTCATCATGTTGAACTTTTACTTGTTTGACGGGGCAAAAGTATATCTAAACATTATACCTGTCTATTTTAATGGTTAACAAGTATTAAATAAAACTTAATTAAAACTTAAAAAAGATTGTAATTTCCTATTAATAGTGGAATTGAAGCAGGGCGTTAAAAAATGTTAAAAAAAACATGGAAACAATAATTTAATTAACTAATCGTTACATAATATTAATTCCAAAAGACACATAATACACTATTAAACAGTATTTTAATCAAACAATACAGTTTGAAAAATAATTCGATTGATCCATATTTTATTTCTTATATGAATTTGATTCTTTAGTTATTATACAATATCGATTGAAATTATGTCAATAGATGTAAGGCAAATCCATCAAATTGGAAAAAAGAAGTTTTAATAAAAAAGAAATTGTTTGTACTTAAAATAATTTCCCAGATTGAATTGACCTCTGTTCAACCATTTGTATTTTAGAATCATCTAAAATATTGAACTCATCTTGAGCTCAAATTACAAATATCAATATTACTCTTAATAGAACGGTTTATTAAAATGGAAATTCTCTGCATAACTGTTGTTAATGAGCAAATGTCAGAAAACATAAAAGCCAGCTAAAATTTAGCTGGCTTTCAAATTTAAATCATAAATTAATCGACAATTTCAAATTCCACCGGAATGGTACCGCGATCGGTATTTCCGATTTCATCGAACGCGGCTTTAGACATATCTAAAGCTCTTGATGAATGGAAAGGTCCTCTATCATTAACCGTTACAATTACCTCTTTTCCATTATTCAGATTGGTTACCCTTATTTCAGTACCAAAAGGAAGCGTTCTGTGTGCCGCAGTAAGTTTTGAATTATCAAAAATCTCACCGCTTGCAGTTTTTCTACCGTTAAATTTATCGTGGTAGTACGATGCATAACTTGTTTTCTTCGCATCTACAGCATTATTCGTAAATGAATAAATACCTAGTGTTGAAATCATCATTATGATTACGAGAATGAATCTTTTCATCATTTTGAACTTTTACTTGTTTGACGAGGCAAAACTATACTTAAACTTTTTACCTGCCTATTTTAAATGTTAACAAACGTTAAGTAAAACTTAAATAAAACATAATTAATCTTGTAAGTGCCTATAAATAGGGATTTTAAAGCCTGGTGTTAAAAAACGTTAAAAAAAAGACTCAAATGTTAATATAATTAACTAATCGATACATAATTCGGTATTTTGCAAATATTTAAATGATTGAAAATCAATAATTTAAACAAATTTTAAAACTTATAAAAATCGCTGTAACTAATTAAAAAAACAATCTACTTATTGATAAATCATAAAATGCTATGGAAAAATTAAAAAACAACAAAATCCTGCTTATTCTAGTTTTGGCGGTGCTTTTAATAGGAATATTTTCTGCTGGAAAAGAATTTGGACAGTATCTTTTTCAAAAATTTAACTAAAAACAAAACTTTAATTTTAACGAAAATAAAAAACCAATGAAAAATTCATTGGTTTTTACTTTTTTATCTTTAAACTTAAACAAGTTCTCCGTACAAATCAAATTCTTCTGCTGAAGTAATTTTCACATTGGCAAAGTCACCAATAGAAATGTAAGTGTCTTCTGCGGAAACCAAAACGGTATTATCTACATCTGGAGAATCGTATTCTGTACGACCCACGAAATAGTTTCCTTCTTTTCTGTCGAAGATACATTTATAAACCTCCCCGATTCTCTTCTGATTTTTATCCCAAGAAATCTGCGACTGCAATTCCATAATCTCTTCTACTCTAGCCTCTTTTACTTCCTGTGGAATATCGTCTTCTAAAACGTAAGCTCCTGTATTTTCTTCATGCGAATAAGTGAAGCATCCTAATCTGTCGAATTTCTGCTCTCTTACCCATTCTTTCAATTCCTGGAATCTTTCTTCCGTTTCACCAGGATACCCTACAATTAGAGTCGTTCTGATTGCCATATCCGGAACTTTCTCTCTGAACTTGTCTAATAAAGCATTTGTTTTTTCGTGCGTTGTACCACGCTTCATCGATTTCAACAAATCTGAATTGATGTGCTGAAGCGGAATATCTATATAATTACAAACTTTCGGCTCTTCACGGATAATATCTAAAACATCTTCCGGGAAACCACTTGGAAAAGCATAATGAAGACGAATCCATTCAATTCCTTCTACTTTTACCAATTCTTTTAATAGCTCGCCTAAAGCTCTCTTTTTATAAATATCTAAACCGTAATACGTTAAATCCTGAGCAATCAAAATTAATTCCTTTACACCTACTTTAGCTAATTTCTGAGCCTCTTTTACCAACTTCTCAATCGGTGTAGAAACGTGACCACCTCTCATCAAAGGAATCGCACAGAACGAACAAGGCCTGTCGCAACCTTCAGAAATTTTAAGATATGCGTAATGTTTTGGCGTAGTTATTAATCTTTCACCTATCAATTCATGTTTATAGTCTGCTCCTAAATGTTTCAACAAAATCGGAAGATCTCTTGTCCCAAAATATTGGTCAACATCAGGAATTTCTTTTATCAAATCTGGTTTGTATCTTTCTGAAAGACATCCTGTAACGAAAACCTTCTCAACTTCTCCCCTGTTTTTCGCCTCAACGAAGTCTAGAATCGTGTTGATCGATTCTTCTTTTGCATTATCGATAAAACCGCAGGTATTGATCACCACGATATCTCCTCTATCTTCGTGCACAACTTCTTTTCCGTTGGCTTTCAGCTGGCTCATCAACACTTCAGAATCGTACACGTTTTTGGAGCATCCCAACGTGACGATATTTATCTTTTTCTTACCTACAGATTTTGTGCGCATTTTATATTGAATAATAAGTAATTAGTAATCAGTAATTTTTGTGGGTGCAAATTTAAGAATAAAAAAAAGAACCGATGATTCGGTTCTCTATTTATATTGATTATAAACAATTAAAAATTTTTGTCTGCAAAAGAAGGAGAATCTTTATCTTTTTCAGATAGAATCATATCTTTTTCGTCCAGCTTCCAATCTATTTGCAAGTCTTCATCATTATATTTTACGCTTCCTTCAGATTCTTTATTATAAAAATTATCACATTTATAAGCAAAAACAGCAGTTTCACTAATCACAGAAAAGCCATGTCCAAAACCTCTTGGTACATAAAGCTGCAATTTGTTTTCAGCAGTAAGTTCTATACCAAACCATTTCCCGAAAGTTGGAGAATCTTCTCTAAGGTCTACTGCAACATCCCAAACTTTTCCTTCAAGACATGAAACCAGTTTAGCTTGAGCATGTTCACCTTTTTGTAAATGTAAACCTCTCAAAACGCCATAAGATGATTTTGAAATGTTATCCTGAACGAAATGGCCATTCATTCCAGTTAAATCTTCAAATCTTTTTTCGTTAAATTTTTCAAAAAAATATCCTCTTTCGTCTTCGAAAATGGTTGGTTCTATAATGTAGCAGTCTTTTAAAGGGGTTTGCTTAATTTTCATTTTGTAAACAATCTTATTAATTTAAAATAAATATTAATACATCTCCAGGTAAAATATTTGATTTATATCTTTTGGAAGATAATAAATTTTCTTTTTTTCCTGTTGTATTATTTACTCTACTCAATTTGTTTTTTGTTTTATATTCAAAATTTAAATTTTGAGTTAGAGATTTGTTCTGAACAATTATAAATTTATTTTTACTATTTGACATGAAAGAAACAATTGCATCTTTTCCATTGGTGGAAAATGTTTGAAATTCCTTGGGAATTGATTTAAGTTCAACAGTACCTAAAGGAATTTGGTTTCCAACATGGTAAATTTGATTTACTTTGGAGTCTAAAAAAACCCAGGCTAATTTCTGTATTTGTTTATTAACTTCTTTTACTAAATTATATGTAGGTGTTGGATTACCAAAACCATCGACAATGGAATAACCATACTTTTCTTTTACCCAATTATCTTCATAAGTGAGAGTCCAATAAGTAAAATATTGTAAAACCCGAGCTCCATAGAGCAAATTACTGAATTGCTGAAGTTTTAGTCCTGATAAAGTAGGTTGTAGATAGTTATAGTGAACTGTCGAACAGGCAAAAGCCCAAAAAGGTAAATTAGTTTGATTACCAATATTTCTAATAGTTTCAAGGTTTTCATACCAATTTTCTCTAATCTCATTTTTAACAATCGGATAATGATCAAAAGAAATAAATTGCACCGGAACCTGTTCAACAAAATTTCTTATATATTTTTCATAAGATAAATCATTTATTAATACTTTGGGGACATAATTAGGATGCAAGTTGATATAAATAACATGTTTATTATCAAATTTTCTTATTTCTAGAATGTCTTTTTTAAGATCAGCAAACTGACTCGGACCAGGTTCATCAGCAAGAGCATATCCATATAGTGCTGGATGGTTTTTAAAAAGATTAACAGCGTTTGAAAGGTGAATTTGCAGTGTTCTGACATTAATTATCAATTTCGTACCAGCAGCCTGAGAAGCATCTAGAGCTTTAATAGCATCTTCTGTAGAAGTATATACAGTATAACATATATTAATCCCAGCATTTTTCATTCTACTAAATTGTTCTTTTGTAGAAAATTCCCCAGGTGGTACACCATGAAATGCAAAAATAGGAATTTCTTTATTTTGGGAGAATGAGAGTTTGAAAAATAAAATAAATAAAATAAAAGTAAAACGCATAACCGTATAAATTATTTTGACAATCTAATATCGCAATCAATTACTATTAAAAGTAAATAGAACCTTAACTGTTTTTAATAAAATTTTCAAATCCAAAAGAGGAGTGTAGCTTTTAATATAAAACAAATCATACTCTAGTTTTTTAAGGTTATCTTTTGGTGTTGCTTTAGGGAGGTTGACCTGAGCCCAACCTGTAATACCAGGTTTTACTAAATGTCTTAAATCAAAAAAGGAATTTTCGTCTACAGATTCTTTCACATATTTAGGTCTTTCAGGACGAGGACCTATTACGCTCATATTACCATTCATGACATTAAATATCTGAGGTAATTCATCAATTTTAGTTTTTCTAAGAAATTTACCTACGGGGAATATTCTATCATCTTTCTCTTGGGTAAAATCTCCATTATGTTTTTTGGTCATTGTTCGGAGTTTATAAATCTTAAATGTTTTAGAATTTTTCCCAACTCTTTCTTGAGAAAAGAAAACATTTCCAGGTGAACTAAGAAAAACACCAATACACCCCAACAAAATAATAATCAAAGCAAATGGCAAAACAAGAATACAGATAAAAACATCAATAATTCTTTTAAAAATAAAATCGAATTTATCTAAACCTATTGAAAAAACATCATCAGCTAAGTACTGAAATGCATTAAGTTTCACTAAAGGAATTCTACCGTTAATTCTTTCATAGAATTCATGTACTTCAAAAACTTTAATTCCTTTAAGTTTGGCTTCTATAATATCATCTGTTACTTTCTTCGGCAGATAATTTAAATCTGAAGTTTCAATAACGATAGTTTTAACATTTAGCTTAGAGATATACTCTGAAATATCTTTTTTATCCGTCAGAGAATTAAAAAAAACGCACTTATAGGATTTACCAAAGTTAGCTTCAGTAAAAATTTTCTCTGAGATATTACTTATGTTTACGAACAAGTATCTTTCAGAAATCCTAGAAAGATTTAAATAGTTTTTCATGCTTACAATCATCATTTGTGCAGGATACTTACAAATGTAACTAATTTATTATAAAATTTTATTATCTTCTTAAATATTGTATTAATTTTGAAATCCAACGTTTATAAGTATAATAAAAAGGAATTTGTATGTTATTTTCCTTAAAAGCATGCATAATTTCATCTTTTCCCTTTTTGATATTTTTGATGCTTTTATTAGACTCCCCTCCTAATCTCATTTTCACGATATATTCTTCAATATAATATGAGCTGATAGAATATTTTTCTAAAAACCTTAACATTATTTCAAAATCAGCTGCGATTTTATAAGTCAAGTTAAAATTACCATATTTATTATAAATTTCTTTTTTTACAAAAAAAGAGGGATGTGCCGGATGCCAACCTTGACTAAATGGGCGTTTTTTTCCAGTTTTCCAACTTCTAACAATTTTGTCTGTTTCAAGTTCTTTTACATAATAAAGATCAGCATAAACAGAGTCAACATTTTCTTTTATAAAGATATTACTAATCATGTCTAAAGAGGTATTTGATATATAGAAATCATCTGAATTTAATAATCCTATAACATCGCCAGAAGCCATATTTATACCTTTATTCATCGCATCATAGATTCCATTATCTTTTTCACTAACCCACCTCATTCTTCCTTTAAATAAGGGCTCGTAATGTTTAATAATATCAAGAGTTCTATCAGTAGAGCCTCCATCAATAATGATGTACTCAATATCTTCATATGCCTGATTTAAAACTGATTCAATGGCCGTTTTAAGATATTTTTCACTATTCCAGCAAACTGTAATAATACTTATCTTCATAAAATTTCGGGTGCAATTATTAGATAGAAATAGTTTCTTGTCTCTTTAAGACCTGTTCAGAAACCCATTGATAAGTTTTTTCCATACCTACTCTTAGTGGCTGTGAAACTTGCCAACCAATTTTTTCTTTATATAATTTATTGTGTGAATTTCTTCCCTTTACCCCCAAAGGACATTTAAAGCCATATTTTGCATAAAACTCTTCGCCTTCCAAATTCTTTATTGATAAATTTTTCTGTGATATGTCAATTGCCATCTGAGCCAATTCATTTATTGATACCATTTCTTCGCTACCAATATTAACTGGGTCTTTAAGGTCAGAATCCATCAAACGTAAAACAGCTTCTATACATTCATCTATGTATAGGAAAGATCTTGTTTGTTTTCCATTTCCCCAAACTTCAATTTTTTCTCCTGGATTTACTTCTGCAACTTTTCTACACATAGCTGCCGGAGATTTTTCTTTCCCTCCTTCCCAAGTTCCTTGAGGGCCGAAAATATTATGAAATCTAGCAATCCTTACATCTAAATTATAATTTCTGTTATACGAAAGGTAAAGTCTTTCCGAGAATAATTTTTCCCAACCATATTCCGAATCCGGATTTGCTGGATATGCAGAACTTTCTTCACAATTAGGATTATCTGGATCTAATTGATTGTGCTCTGGATACATACAAGCTGATGAAGAGTAAAAAACCTTACCCACTTTTTTCAGAACACATTCTCTCGCAACATTAAGATTAATTGTTGCTGAATTATGCATTACATCGGCATCATGCTCACCTGTAAAAATATATAAAGCTCCTCCCATATCTGCGGCAAGCTGATAAACCTCATCTACACCTTCTTCTATAACAAGTTTTACAACTGAGGGGTCTGTAAGGTCTCCAACGATAAACTCATCACATATTTCTGAGTGTTCAAAATATTCATGTTTTTTTATATCACAAATTCTTACATGATATCCTTCTTTTTTTAATCTTTTTCCTAAGTGGCCGCCAATAAATCCTCCACCTCCTAATATTATACTTCTTTTCATAATTGTTGTTTGAATAAAAGAACTTGCACCAAATTCACTTAATTAAATTCTTCTTAATATATCTATTACTGCCTGACAAAAATAATATCTGGCTTTTATTTTTTTTAAAATACTTCTTTTTTTTAAACTGGTATTATTTTGATGAATATTATAAATTAAAGTGTCATCATATAAGTGGTGTACCGATTTTAATAAATTTGCATTCATCGCAATCCATAAATCATGGGCTTCAATATATGCAGGAAAAGGTAAAATATATTTTAACAACTGTCTATCCAGCATCATTGTACAGCCATAATAAGCTGACTTCCCAAAAAAAATTCTTTTTATATTTCCAAAATAATCTTTAGAATTTTGATTTTCTAATTTAACAAAATTCACTTTATTATTTGATTGATTATCAATTTGAAAATTAGAAGCTACTAAAAAAACATTTTCGTTTTTCATCGTTTCATAAAGTTTATTTAATCGTCCTTTAATCCATATATCGTCTTGATCCGTAAGGCATATATAATTATTTTTTGAAAAAGAAAGTGCTTTTTCAAAAGTTTTTACATATCCGACATTTTCATGATTTTGATAAACCTTTATATAATCACATTTGAATTCATTTATAATTTGAACAGTACAATCTTTGGAACAATCATCTACTATAATCAGCTCATCACCTGGGCATAATTGGTTTATTATAGAACTTATTTGTTCTTTTATAAATTTATTGCCATTATATGAAGCCATGCATATTGATATATTTTCTCTTATCATAAGAAACAAAATATTCGTTTAGTTAAAAATTTCCATGTTCTGTATTTAGCTGAGAGTTTTATAAGATGAGGCCAATCTAAAAATAAATTTATTGCTATGTTAGCATTATTAATCTTTTTAAACACAAATAGGTCATGTAAAAAAATATCATATCTGAAAAGTGCTTTATCTAATGAATTGGTTTCTGTAGAAAAAGCTTGATGTAATTTTATAGGAATTAAATTTATTTGAGCTGTAACTTTCAAGAGTCTTTTAATAAATTCATGATCGCAGAAGTCTAAGCGTAATTTTTCATCATATCCTCCGACAAGAAAAAAAAGATTTGTTTTTATTAAAAGTCCAGAATTGATACATGTAATATTTTTAGAAAAAGTAAGTTTTTCATTTATATTATCAAAATTTTTGCATCTAAAATTTTTGTAAATGGAAGGAGAAAATATTTTATCTCCTGTCATTACTATTGGTACAGCAATCTCCATATCTTTAATTTCACTATAATTTATATATGTTTCATAAAAATTTAAAGGCAGTTTAGTATCTTGATCCAAAAAAACGATATATTCATATCCGTATTTTAGAGCATAATTTGCTATCTGATTATATGCATAAGAAATTCCTGGATTATCTTTATTACGCTCATAATTTATATTTACACTTTCAAATTCATTTTCATTTATATCTACATTCCAAAATTCTATATCTGTATTATCATAAATAAATATATTCAAATTAGAGTTATATAACTCACCCTTATTTTTCTTATCGTTAAAGGAAAATACTAAATTTTTAAAAGTTTCAGTGGTTTTAAAATTTTCCCGAAAACATACTATGCTAAAAAGAATCTTATGCTTATTCATAGTATCAAATCTTTTTTCTTAAAATAAATTTAGCGAAAAATAATTTTAAAAAATCACTTTTCTTTGTTTGCAATGTTAATACTACAGTTCTATTAATCCCATATAAAAAAAACATCAAATAATCTATCTTTTGAAATCTTTCAAAACCTGATAAATCATTTAAGAAAATCCTATATCTAGACATTAATTTTTGAAAATCAGTTTCAAATAATGATAAATCTTGATAAGCAATTAAATCTAACACATAATATTCGGAATATTTTCTTTTGTAACGTTCAATAAATTGAAAATCTGCACCATCAACTTTTACATTGTTATTATACCCTCCCACAGCTAAAAAATTATTAAGTCCAATACAAAGTCCACTATTAACCGGACCTGTCTTACTGAGATCATGTAATCCAGTCTGAATAGCTTGAGTTCTTTTTCTTCTTTTTAAACTATATTTATAAGGAGATATAATTTCTCCTGTTTTTACTTTCAATATAGGGGCAAACAAAAAAATTTTAGTGTTTTCAGCAATCGCTTTTAAGTAAACTTGAACTGTATTATCTGGAAATTCAGTATCCTGATCCAAAAGAAATAACCATTTTTTTTCATTCTTTTTTGCAAATTCAGCTGCTGTATTATATGCAATGCTTAATCCTGAATTATTTGAATCATGAAAATATTCATACTCCCAAATATTATTAAGATTTATTTTTTGAGGCTCTTTACTATTATCATATATAAAAATTGAAACCTTATTTTCTAAATCCATTATATTAATTGATTTAGAAATATCTCTAAAACTAACACTATTTTCAAGAGTTTCATTATAAAGAACTATTACAAACTGAATATCATTTAAAATTGAATTGATCATAGATATATTAAATAATATTATGATTTACGCCACATTTTACGCAAATACATTTCTCGTTCTTTCGTAATTTTTTTATCTAATACACTTTCATAAGGAAAATACACTTTATAAAAAAAATATTTGTTTTCAATATTAGCCGTAAAAAACTTAATCCAAATAATACTAAACATAAATAAAAAACAGCTTAATATTACTGTTTTCTTTAACAAATATGATTTAAATATAAATGATTTATCATATAAAAAATTAGATATAAATACAATTAAAGGTAAGTAAAGATAATTATTTAGTCTATCAAAACCTATCATTACCTGTGATAAGATTGAAATCCATAAAATTAAAATTAACATCCAATCATAGCGCTTTTCTTCTACTTTATTTGCAGCATAATAAAATAAAAAAGGGATAAACACTATTACTCTAACAAAATAAAAAAAGATAGTCCCCAATATACTAAATTCTATTTCAGAATATCCTTCGCCCTTTTTTTGCATTGATTCGGTTACTAATAAAATTTTAATAAAATCTATAAAGATTAATCTCCCTACTAAAATAGGAATTGAGGCTATAAGCGAAAAAATAATTAGATTTTTAGTTAACCTTAAGAGTTTGGCAAAAGGCAGAAAAAAAAGAAAGACTGCTGAAATATGAAAGCTAAAAGCAATTATACAAAATAAATAATAAGGTACCCATTTATTTTTTATAAAATATTTATATGAGAGTAAGAAACAACAAATAGAAAACATTTCTCTTTGTATCTCATAGCCAAAATAAAAATACACTATGAAAATGTACGCTATAAATATAGCTGTAAAGGGTTGTTTTGAATATTTCTTAAGAAATAAAAAAAATACTCCATTAAATATTATTGCGTGTATAAATTGATAAAAATAATATCCTTTATCTACTGTTTTACATAAAGCAACAAACAACAAATAACCTGGCTGAAAGTTGTTTTCATTATGATCGCTAAAAGTATATTCAAAAAAATTATTAATATTAGGCAAATATTTATAAATGTACTCATAAGTTAGAGAATCCCCCCCCACTTTGTATCTTAATCCCATCATTAATGTACATACTATAAAAACAAAAATATAATAAACGTTTCTAAGGAATGTATTTTTTTTATAATCAAAATGAAATACTCCAAAAAGTAATAATATAAAAATAATAGAATATATTAACATCTCTAACTTTTATTTTTAGTTACACATTGGATAAATAATTCTATAGTTATTTCTTCCTTCCCTAGTAAAAGAATTAAAAAATACACAATAAAGAATGAACTAGATGTGATAAAAAATAGAAAAATATCTGATTGGTTAAATGGAAAAAAATTAAAAATAACTAAAAATAAAAGTAACAAGCCACTGTTAATTAAAAAAATTTTTTTCAAATTCTTACTCATAATATTTTTTACTAACTTTCTTTTTTTGATATAATAAAACATCACTGCAATAGCTAAAATCTCAACAAATACAGCAGTGACTGCCGCACCATTGTGTTTAAATAATTTAATAATAAATAAATTAATTATAACACTAAAAATAGCAGAGTATATTGTAGCCTTAGTATATAAAGATTCCTTTCCCTGTGGATATAAAATTAAAAATCCCAGAAAGTATGCAAAACTTACAATAATACATAATGGTGACAAAATTTTAATTGTAAGAATTGCCTCTTCAAATTGAGCTCCACCCATAACATCAATTATTCCTTTTGAAAAAAGAAAAAAATAACTTGAAAACGGGAGTGATAAAATAAACAAGACATTTAGAGTTTTTAATAAGTATTTGTTGTACTCTTCTATATTATTAGCATATAAATATGATAACCTTGGCAATGTAACTGCTCCTATTATTGTAATTAAGACAATAGAATTTCTAATTAACTTATTTGCCAATGAATAATAACCTACGTATTTATCACCGTAAAATAATCCTATTAAAAAATTATCCAGTTGTACATAAATACTTACTGATATTGTAGCCACAAATATTGTAAGTATTGGTTTTAAATGTCTCTTTAAATTAATCGATTTAAAAGGAATTTTTTCTTTTAAAATTTTATTACCTACAAAAATAAAGTTCAAAAAATTAGCAGAAAAACTAAATACTGCAATTAAAAAGCCATACAATTTATAATCTGTAGGAGCATTGATTAAATAAAATATTAAAATTATAGTTAAAGTTCTAATTATTAATGATCTAACAGTTATAAAACCTTGTTTCTCTATCCCTTGAAAATACCATTCTAAACCAATATTATTCAAAAACACCATGGCAGTCATCGCAATAATAAGATCTTTATAATTATTAAAAAAGTTTAATTGTAAAATGACAGCAAAAATTATAAAATATGATATGATTGTTGTAATAAATAATATGATTAATAATTCTAAAACAATTTTATACAGTTCTTTATTATTATGTCTGTTTTTAGATACTTCACGGATTCCATACATTGGAATTCCTAAAGCAGAAAATAATACAAAATAATTTATTATAGTGTAAACATACTCTACTTTGCCTATATACTCTACCCCTAAAACACGGTTGAGATAAGGCATCGTAACTACCCCTAATATTACTGCAGACAAAACCCTTAAGACATTTAATATAAAATTAATTTTTATATTTGGTTTTTTGCTTATTTTACTATTTATCTGCATAAGATATGGTTATCTAAAGAATTGCCACCATTTCTTCTCCTCAGCATGGTAACCATATCCAAATTTATTACCATATCCAAAATTGGATTCTTTTACTCCATTTAAAACAATTCCTACATTTTTAAGCTTATTAGTCTCAATAGAATTATTTAAAAACTCTATATAGCTTTTTTCAGTAACTTCAGATCTAGTAACATATACAACAGCATCACTTTTATCTACAATAAGGAAAGAATCTGTTACTAATAAAAGAGGTGCAGAATCTAAAACAATATATCTGTATTTATTTTGTGATTTGATAATTGATAATAATTCACTTAATTTTCCATTCTGTAAAAGATCTGTAGGATTGGGGGGTATTGAACCGGAATAGATAAAATCACAGTTTTCATTATAACCACTTGGATGAATAATGTTGGTTACATTAATTTCCTCTCCACTTAAAAATTCCGTTAGTCCCTTAGCAGATTTCATTGAAGGATTGTAGCGCTGTAATTGCGGATTTCTGATATCAGCTCCGATTACTAGAACTTTATCGCGTGACGAAGCTAAAACAATGGATAGGTTGGTTGATACAAATGTTTTTCCTTCTCCCTTTACTGATGAAGTTACCAAAATTACATTTGAAGAATCTGTAGCCGGTAATAAAAATCTCAGATTTGTTACAAATATCCTAAATGCTTCCGCCATTGGCGAAACATCATTAAAACTTACGAGTGCATTATCCTGATTTCTAAGTTTAGGAATTTCTGCAATTACTGGAACATCTGTAAGTTTATTAAGGTCATTTCTTCTAACTATTTTACTTTGTAAAAGTTCTTTAATATAAATGAATACAAATGGCATAGCTAAACCTAGCGCAAGAAAAATTGCCACAATAATCATCTTTTTTGGAGAAACAGGTTTCTTACCGACAAATGCCTTATCAATTACTCTTGCTTTTTCCGCAGTAATTTCCATGCTTATGGCAGCTTCCTCTCTTTTCTGTAAAAGTAACAGATAAAGACTTTCTTTTATTTGTTGTTGTCTTTCTATATTTCTGAATAATTTTTCCTGAGTCGGAATTTTGCCAATCATATGTTCAGAACCACCTAATTGAGTTTCAACTTTTCTTTTTGCCAGTTCCAAAGAAGTTACATTTTTTTGTAAAGATTCTGTCAAAGAAGATTTCATATCCTCAATTTGTTTATTTGCTTCTTTTACAAGTGGATTATCAGGGGTTGCATTTTCCAAATATTTATTTCTTTGTAAAACAAGCATATTATAATCTTGAATAGATTTTGCAGCCGCTTCACTTTCTAATCCTATATTAATAGGTAAAACATCTCCTTTACCTTTTTTAAGTAGGATATTTTGAAGAATTTTATTAAGTTCTAATTGAGTACCTATTTCCAATATTTGAGCTTTACTTTGCTCTTTTAACTGAAGATTAATTTTTGCCTCAGTAGGTAAATCAACTATATTATTGCTTGATTTATAATCTTCTTTCTGAGTTTCTACGTCCCCTAATTCTTTTGATATTATTCTTATTCTACTATCAATAAAATCTTTAGTCTTTTTTGATTCAACATTTTTGTCTTTGATCGCATATTCATTATACTGTCTTACAATACTATTAAGAAAGTCTTTTGCTTTGTCCTTATTTTGAAAGTCTACACCTAAACCAATAACTGTAGCATCCATATCAACTAAATCTACGTTCAAAACTTCTTGAAAATCAATAATAGTATTTTCTAAGTTATTATAAGAAAAATAAACATCATCCATTTTCATCTTTTTAGGAGCCTGATAATTATTATTTTTACTAATAATTATATTTACAAAAGGAAGGCTTATTGTTCTATTAAAAGAACCTTTGATATCTTTTTCCCATTCTTTACTTGAAAGTGTAATTTCATTGTCTTTAGTAGTGATTTTTATAGGATTTTTCGGGCCTTCTTCATCTGGTTTTTCTCCAATTATATTAATAATATACGGATTAGTTTTACCATATAGCTCAACATCATGCCATGTTTGTTTAGCATAAACAGGAGTTTGAAAATTATATTGTCTTACAACATCTTCAATGATAGTTCTAGATTTAAATATTTCTAATTCATTTTCAATACTATTGGTTCCCATTCCTGTAAATGCACCTAAGCTTTGAAGAACACCGAAATCACCAGATGCTGAAGACATTTTTTTTGCATCTTTTATTAATACTGATGTTTGAATTTTATAAACTGGAGCAGTAGATTTTATATAATAAATTGCTAAAACCAGCATTAGGAAGGTTATCCCTACAAAATATTTCCAATTTTTTATATACGGAGCAATAATTTCTCTTACTTCAGTTTCTTCTTTTAAATACTTTTTATCCATTTTTTCGGATTATCATTCAATTATATTATCTTTTTTGATATATTTTAAACTTTGCAAATATATCTATATTTTATAAATTCACGGCAGTGATTATGTCATTTTATATAATCTTGCAAATTTTCATTTATCATAAAGAATATATGTTATCATTTATCTCTTTACTTCTGTATTAATCGAAAATTATTAAAAAAATGAGATAAATTTATTTCAATTTATATGTGAGCATTAAGCCCCCTCTTGTGGGAATCACCTCACCACTTTTATTCCAATTTTCTGCTCCATCGTAGCGCTCGTTATTATCTTTATAATAACCTTTGTATAATGATTGTGTTGCTCCGATTCCTGCATAGATATCCACTCCTAGCTGATCATTAATTTTAAAATGGTAACCACCACTAAAACCAAAAACAAGAGCAATACCTTTTTGATACCGTTCCGTTATTCTTACATTTCCATTTGCCAGAAGTTCAGGATTCCCATTGTCATCATACACTACAGCTGATTTTAAATAATTCCACTTCTGAATGTTAAATGCCACCACAGAACCGTAAGCGCCAATATACCATTTTTTCATTACTTCATCAAAATAATAACGTCCTTCTAGGGTTCCCATATAGAACTGCATGTTTTTTCCATAAAGCGATTTCCATGGTGATATGAAACCTTCTGCCTGTATTGAAAACTTTTTATTGAGTGGTTTTTCTACCGCAATATTCAACATTGTTAATGGAACAAAAGCTGCATTTAGCTTAATTTCTGTTTGCTGTGCCTTTATTTTTATCAATAAAAAAACAACAGCTATCAAAAATATTTTTGATAAAAATTTTTCTGTAAACTTCATAATTATATTCAGCATCATTATCTTAAAACAGAAAACGTTTTAAGTAAAATATACATATCATTTTTAAAAGAAAGCCGATGGTAATACTCGAGGTTCATTTTCACTTTTTCAGGAAAAAGAACTTTATCATTATACTGCAATGGATCTTTCTGTTGGTTTAAAATCTCTTCTTCATTTCTATATTTAATTCCGGCTTCACTCGTTAATCCGGGTTTTAAATTAAGTATCAATTGGTCTTCGTTCTTCAGTTGATCATAATATCCTGAAATATCCGGTCTTGGCCCAACCAAAGACATATCTCCTTTAAGAATATTGAATAGCTGAGGTAATTCATCCAGCTTTGTTTTTCTCATCCATCTGCCAAAGAAGGATTTTGTATGCGTTTTAATATGATAAGTTCTGAATTTATAAATCACGAAAATCTTACCGAATCTACCTACTCTTTCCTGCTGGAAAACACCTGGAAAACCGGTATCTAAAGACGCCAGAATTATTAAAATAAAAAAAATAGGTAACAAAACAGAAATCGCTACGAAACTTAATCCGTAGTCCATAAAAGCTTTCCACCATGGGTATTTTTTCACTTATATCTAAACTGAAGCGTAAATATAGGGAAAGAAGTTGATTTTTTATAAGTGAGAATTTTAGAATTATAGTTTCAAGTGGATTCTATGGGGTTATAACATTCACTACTATCATATAAAAAACTGATAGTCAACAACAAAAAACTGCTTACTTTCATCTGAAAATAAGCAGTTTAGTTTTTTATTCAAGTATTAATTTTACTTAATTTTTGAAAAAGAGAGCTATCTCTATTAATTATGAGAAAAATTTTCTAATTATTTTTTCAATTCTTTCTCTGTCATCATCAGAAAGATTAGATCCTGAAGGAAGACATAAACCATCATCAAATAATTGCTCTGCTACATTAGTTCCATAATAGGGAGCATCCGCAAAGACTGGTTGTAAATGCATAGGCTTCCAAAGAGGTCTTGATTCTATATTGTCTTCAAGAAAAGCTAATCTTAAATCTTCACGATTTTTCCCAGTCATCTTTTCATCAATTACAATTGCCGACAACCAATGATTGGAATAATAATCCTCATTAGGTTCAGAAAAAACCTCTACTCCATTAATATCTTTAAAAACATCAACATAAAAATCATGCATTTTTCTGCGTGCTTCTATCCTGTCATTTAAAACTTCCATTTGTCCACGACCGATACCCGCTACAATATTACTCATTCGGTAGTTGTAACCAATGTGAGAATGTTGATAGTGAGGAGCATTGTCTCTTGCCTGTGTTGATAAGAATACTGCTTTATCTTTATCTTCCTGAGTATGGCAAACTAAAGCTCCCCCTCCGGAAGTTGTAATAATTTTGTTTCCGTTAAAAGACAAGATACCAAAGCGTCCGAATGTTCCGCAAGCTTTTCCTTTGTAAGTTGAGCCCAATGCTTCTGCAGCATCTTCAATTACAGAAATTTCATATTTTTCAGCAATTGTAGCGATTTCATCCATTTTTGCAGGCATTCCATACAAATGAACGACAACGATTGCTTTTGGCTTTTTCCCTTTTGAAATTCTATCTTGAATTGCTTCTTCTAAAGCAACTGTACACATATTCCAGGTATCTTTCTCTGAGTCGATGAAAATAGGAGTTGCACCGCAGTAAGCGATTGGGTTTGCAGAGCCGCAAAAACTGAATGTAGAAGTAAGGACTTCATCATTTGATGAAATTCCTAACATCAACAAAGAAAGATGAATTGCAGAGGTTGCAGAATTCAAGGCACAAACATTCACATCATTCTTTAAAAAGACTGAAATTGATTGTTCAAATTCATCAATATTTTCACCTTGCGATGTAACCCAATTCTTATTCAAAGCGTCCTGAATAAAATAGAGTTCATTCCCAGACATATGAGGTGGTGAAAGCCAAATTTTATCTTCCATTTATCTGACTTTAAATTTATTAATTCTATTACGAATAAACTATTTTTTTATTCTATCCCCTTGTCCTTTTCCTCCAACTGTAGCAAAAATATATTTAATATAATCTGACAACGTTAAATTCTGCAGCATTTCAGCATCTTTTTCCGCCAGTTTTATAGGAGTAGACATATCAATTTCATTAATCTGTGCAAGCCCTGTGATTCCAGGTACTGCGTTATACACACCTCTTTTATCTCTTTCTGCAATCAGTTCAGTTTGGTTGAACAAATTAGGCCTTGGTCCTACTAAACTCATATCTCCTGTTAAAACATTAATCAGCTGTGGAAGTTCATCTAATTTAGACTTTCTCAAAAAACTCCCAAATTTAGTAATCGATACATTCTGTGAAAGGTGTGTTGCAACAGATTTTGTATTAACAGGCATTGTACGGAACTTTATTAATTTAAAAGGTTTTTTAAAACGTCCTACTCTTTCCTGTACAAATATAGGTGAGCCGGTATCAAACAGACCTATGATATAGAGGATAATTAAAATTGGCCATAAGAACAGTAAACCAAAGAATGCAAAAAGAAAATCAAATATGCGTATCATATACTTAAATTCAGTTATTAATTTTTATTTAATTTTTAAAACTTTTAATCGTTTTAATAAGACCTTCTTCGGCTGATAAAGGAAGTTTTTCAACTCCTAATGCTGATTTTATTTTTTGATTAGAAACCACATAAGATTCGGTCAGCTTTTTCAACCTTTCCGTGTTTAAAGGTAAATGCAATTTATCTCCAAAGCTAGCCATTCTTTCAATTAAGCCTTTTGAAATCTTCCACAATTTAGCTTTTTTGTTCAGCGCTATGTTTATTGTTGAGATTAATTCATTTGTAGAAATTGCTTTATCATCTGCAAAGTTATAAATTCCAGATGGCAAATCTTTTTTGAGCATTTGATGAATCAGAAAATTAAGATTATCAATACTTAAAAAGGATCTTTTGTTTTCGAATGCTGCTAAAGGCCAAGGAATTCCTTTTTCTACCACCTTATAGAGAAGATTGAGATTTCCTTTGTTTCCCGGACCGTGAATCATGCAAGGACGAATTATATAGACATTTTTTCCTTCAGGTAAATTTTTGCTCAAAATATATTTTTCGGCTTCTATTTTTGATTTTCCGTAATGTGTAACAGGGTTTTCATTCACATCCTCTGTTAAAATACCGTCAACTGTATCCGCTGCCGCCTTCACAGAACTGAAATAAAAAAACTTTTTTATATCTGAATTTAAAAATTCATTAAATAATTCTATAGTTAAATCACGATTTATCTTGTAATACTCCTCAGGATCTGAAACATCTGATGTATCGTGAGCTTTACCAGCCAAGTGAATTATTGCATCTGAATTTTCATCAATTTTGTTTTTCCATTCATCATTACGTAATGATACAGCAGATACATGTACATCCTGACTCGCTAAATGACTTGATAAGTTTGTTCCGACAAAACCGCTATAGCCTGTTATGATTACATTCATAAAAATTCTTTTAAATAGTAATTATTTAGATATAATATTTTCTAAGTTTGAAATACACGCAGACATTTTGAAATAACGTTCGTAGTAAGACCTACTGTTTTCACCTAATATTCTCAGGTCGTCTGCAGATAAAAGAGATGCTTTAAGTATCGTTTCAGATAATCCCACATAATTTCCGGCCGAAACAGTGAAACCGCATTCAGCATCAATTATATTTTCGGAACCTTCACCATTCAGCATTGCTACAATAGGTTTAGATGCGCTCATGTACGCTTGTAATTTTGCAGGTACAGTAAGATTAAATATTGGATCATCTTTCAGTGTAACCAGCATAACATCTGCCTTATCAAAAAAACTAGACATTGCTTCAACCGGAAATCTCCCCATAATACTTATAGTGTCATTGAGATTATTTTGATCTACGAAGTCTTTAACAAAAGGCATTTTCCGACCATCTCCTACCAAAATAAATTGAATATGTTTCTCATCTTTCAATTCTAGAGCCGCTTTCATGATACTATCCAAATCCTGAGCTTCTCCTATATTGCCTGCAAACATTACTTTGAATCCTTTAGGTAGTTCCGGAATAGGAAAATTCTTGTTTCCTTCAGAAATTGCATCTTCTGCCCAATTAGGAAAGTACACTATCTTATCATCGAAGTTTCCTTTCTCATTAATTGCACCTCTGAAGCCTTTAGAAGTTATTAAAATTTTCTCGGCATTTTTGTAGAATTTTTTAATGACGTTGGTATAATAATTCAGAACAAATTTATTTTTAACTCCTCCAGCAATAGATAAGCTTTCCGGCCATAAGTCCATTACCCAAAAATAAACAGGCGTTTCCCAAATTTTATTTATTAATAAAGCTGGGTAATATTGTGTAATAGGAGATGGTTCATGAACAATTACAGCATCAAATCGATTATTCAGTCTCAAAAAAAATGCTTTTACTGAGGCAAAAAATGCAAAACTGTAGTAATTGATAAATAGCCTGAGACCACCGCCTTTACCTCTTGGCAATAATAATGATCTAATTATTTTGACACCATTGATCACCTGTTTTCTGTTTTTAAAGATGCCATACCCTTCAAATATTTCACCTTCAGGATAGTTTGGGAGACCTGTCAATACAGTAACATCATGACCACGTTTTTTAAGTTCAAAAGCTAAATCATTACTTTTAAAGTTTTCGGGGTAAAAATATTGGGTAACTATTAGAATTTTCACGCTTACTTAAATATCTTCTGACCAAACGGTTCTTTTAATATAATCAGTATAAGAAATAATAATCCTTACTACTTTCTCCGAAACATTTGGCATAGAATAATCAGAAACTTGTCTGAAATTTCTTTCTACTCCTACTTTTTGCTGTAAAACCTGCGTTAAACCCTGTAAAATACGTTCAGGTGAAAGTCCCACCATCATTACACTCGCTTCTTCCATTGCTTCAGGTCTTTCGTGAGCCTGACGAATATTTAATGCTCTGAAATTTAAAATTGATGATTCTTCTGAAATTGTTCCTGAATCTGAAAGCACAGCATATGCTCTTTTCTGCAATGCATTATAATCGTGAAAACCCAGAGGTTTCAAAAACTGAATTTCAGGACGCATCTCAATCTGCATCTTGTCAATCATGTTCTGTGTACGAGGATGCGTAGAAACTATAATTGGATATTGATATTTTTCAGCAATCGCATTTAAAGAAGCCATTAATCCTCTGAAATTTTTCTCAGAATTGATATTTTCTTCTCTGTGTGATGATACCACAAAGAATTTACCTTCTTCTAAGCTTAATTTTTCAAGAACATTTGAAGCATCAATTTGTGGTAAATAATGATTCAAAACTTCAAACATTGGCGAGCCTGTTTTGATAATTCTGTCTGCAGGAAGTCCTTCTCTTAAAAGATATTCTCTTGCAATGTCTGAATAAGTTAAATTGATATCTGAAGTATGATCTACAATTTTACGGTTGGTTTCTTCCGGAACTCTTTGGTCAAAACATCTGTTTCCTGCTTCCATATGGAAAATAGGAATGTGTCTTTTTTTGGCTGGAATAGCACACAAACATGAGTTTGTATCTCCTAAAACCAAAAATGCGTCCGGTTTTAATTCTTCTAATAAAGGATCTATTTTAATCAAAATATTTCCGACAGTTTCTGTAGCCGTTTTCCCTGCAGCTTCCAAAAAATAATCCGGTTTACGAAGTCCTAAATCTTCAAAAAAGATTTGGTTTAATTCGTAATCATAGTTTTGTCCGGTATGAATGATGATATGTTCTACAGCTTCAGAAGCGTCTAATGCATCTAAAACTCGTGATAATCTTATAATTTCGGGACGGGTTCCTACAACCGTCATTACTTTTAGTTTTTTCATTGTATGATTTTTATTAAGGCAAAAGTAAAAGGTAAAAAGGCAAATACTTATCCCTCTTTATTTCCTTTTAACAAAATTGCTCCAAATATATTTTTTAATTCTTTACTTTCTTGTAATAATGTTTGCAATGTATCTGATTTATAGTCTAAAGCACTAATAATTCTTAGCCAATAATTTGACTCACGTGCTTCTCTCAGTACAATTCTGATTTTATTATTAAAATCTGCTTTTGATGATGCTCCCTGTGATTCCTCATAGTTTGCACCTACAGATGTAGAAGATTTTATTAGCTGATATTTAATAACTTTCAACTCATCGTTTGAAGGCAATGTCCTTAAAAACTTTAAAGTATCTACACTAAAATTAAAAGTTCTGTCCAATAAATTATTTTCTTTCATAAATCAACATACTTTTTAACTTTTAAGTTACCTTTTTACTTTTACCTTTTGCCTTTCCTCTTTACACTTCCAGAAAATAAGTATCTGCATTTTCAGGATTGAATGCTTCATTAATCCAGAAAATGGTATATAATTCTTCCTCTCCTATATTTTTGATGTTATGAGTGTACCAAATCGGCATATCAACATAAGCAGGTTCGTTTCCGTCAAGATAAAAATCTAATACCTCATTAGTATCTATTTTTCTTAACTGAATTAAAGCTTTTCCTTTAATCACTGCAAAACGCTCAATTTTTCTTGTGTGGTAGTGATTTCCTCTGGTAATTCCCGGAACTGTGGTTGAAAATGAACATTGACCGCCAATTCCTAAACGAATTACCTCAACAAAAGCTCCACGAGGATCTGTATGCTGCGTAAACTTTACAGGATAATGTGTTTTGTAATCAATATATGAACGATAGGTATTGAATAAATTATGTTCAAATGTATCATTAATCACAGGAATTTCTCCGCCGTCGAAATATTTTGTTTTATAGTCATTCAATAATGATAAAACTTCTGAAACCTTTTTGGTAGCGGTAGGTTCGACAAAGAATTCTGCTTTGCTATTACCTTCTCTAATTTCGTTAATAATTGTTTCAACCAATTCCTGAACGTAAATTAACTTTACTTCTCCATCATTAGCAATCGTTGGAGTTTCTCCATGTGTTAACTGATGACAGAATGTAGCAATAAATGAATTATAGAATGGTTTACCAAAAGCTCCAAATACATTCGGAATAATTAATCCTGTAATTTCACCTCCATTTTCTTCTGCCCAATTGGCTAAAGCTTGTCTTCCTTCTTTTTTTGATTTTCCGTACAGATTATCTCTTTCTTCCTGTGTAGAAGAAGAAATCATAACATGAGCTTTTGAATGGGTTCTTTTCAGCGAATCGACTAATTTTTGAGCTAAACCTATATTGGTTTCATAGATAAATTGCTCATTTTCGTGACGATTCATTGCTGCAAGATGAATGATAACATCACATTCAGCTACAAACTCATCTAATTTACTATCATTTTCAAAATATTCTTTCTGAAAATCAATTATTTGAAATTCCTCAGGAAATAATCCTAAAGTGTTATACAAATGTTTTCCAACAAAACCATTCTGACCGGTAATTCCGATTTTTTTCATTTAATATGTGATTTTTATAGTCGGTTTAATAAACTTTCTATTGACCAACTTTTAAATTTTTTATTTAGTTAAAATAATCCAGACTGTATCTGTATTCATCATTGATTTCTCCCAATCCATAATCGGCTAAAACTAACAATTTACTTCCGTCTGCTTTTGCCTGAATTGCAGTAATGCAACCCGACGGAATATGAAGGTAAGTTAAGACATCATCCGTCAAAAGATATTTCTGAATTGTTAAATCTCTCGAAGGATTTTCAAAATCATCAACAAAAATCACAGAAATCTCAAAACTTCCTTTCATACAGGCAAACCATCGTTGCTCGATTTTATGACCTTGCCAACCGCGGATAAAATCTGTTGAATGATTTTCGATCGTGTAAATTCTTTTTATCTGCGAAGCATCAAAATCATTATTATAAGTAATGATTCCTCTTTCATCCTGATGTTTCTTTCCAACTAGCAACATACAATTAGTTTTTACCTCTTATTTCCCTCTTTTCACTTTTACCTTCAACTTGGTTCTTTTTACTTTTGCCTTCTAATAAGGATATTGCATTACATCTTCCCCGAAAACTTCTTTTCGGATAAGGGGTAAAGTAGAGATCAGTTTTTTCAAGCCTTCTACTCCTTGTTGTTCAGTATTATGAGAATGGTAATCTTCAATTTTTGAAACATCTTCTTCTCCTTCTGAGAAGTATTTTGCATAGTTTAAATCACGATTGTCTGCAGGAACACGATAGAAATCTCCCATGTCTTCTGCTTTGATCATTTCTTCACGGGTACAAAGTGTTTCGTACAATTTTTCGCCATGACGGGTTCCTATTACTTTTACAGGAACTTCTTTACCTGTCAATTCAATTAAAGCTTGCGCCAAATCACCAATACTACCTGCAGGAGCTTTGTTCACAAATAAATCTCCTGGGTTTGCATTTTCAAAAGCGAATAATACCAAGTCAACAGCATCATCCAGCGACATGAAAAATCTTGACATATTGGGATCAGTTATTGTAATTGGTTCTCCTTTTTGAATCTGATTTAAAAACAATGGGATTACAGAACCTCTGGAAGCCATTACGTTACCATATCTCGTAAGACAAACAACAGTATCTGTGAGATTTCTGGCTTCTGCAACCGCTACTTTCTCCATCATTGCTTTGGAAATTCCCATTGCATTGATCGGATATGCCGCTTTATCTGTTGATAAGCAAATTACTTTTTGTACTTTATTTGCTGCCGCAGCACGAATAACATTTTGAGTTCCTTCAACATTGGTTTTTACAGCCTGCATCGGGAAAAATTCACAAGAAGGCACTTGCTTCAATGCTGCTGCATGAAAAATATAATCTACACCTCTTGTTGCCGGTTCTACACTTGCAAAATCTCTTACATCACCGATATAATATTTGATTTTATCGTTTTTGTACAAATTTCTCATATCATCCTGTTTCTTCTCATCACGAGAAAAAATACGGATTTCTTTAAAATGATCGGTTTGTAAAAATCTGTTTAGAACTGCCGTTCCGAAAGAGCCTGTTCCACCTGTTATTAAAAGGGTTTTATCTTTTATTTTCATAAGTCCAAATAAATTCTAATTTTTTAACGATATTTTCCATTGTATAGTTTGCTAATGCATATGATTCAGCATTTAAACTAAATTCATTTCTAATAGATTCATTGAATAACAATTTATGAATTGCATCTCTTAATTGGTCAGCATTGCGAGGTGAAATTAACACACCTCTATTTTCCCCCAACATATCTGGAATAGCTCCTACATCAGTTGCAATAATACCACATCCTAATGCCATTCCCTCAATAATTACATTTGGAAATCCTTCCGTATATGAGGGCAGAACTAAAAGTGTTGAGTTAATCATTTTGTTGTATACCATTTCGTTTGACATAGCTCCATAAAAGACTATCTGTTGATCATCACGATTATATTTTTCCAACAAATATTCCTTTACCTCATTCTCGTAAGGACCAACTATTTCTAATTTATATTTATTATCTAGATTTTTTGTTGCTTCAAAAAACTCATAAATTCCTTTTTTTTGGGTAACATGTCCGACAAAAACAATAGCATTTCTTTCAGTTTTTACTGTAACCTTTTTAAAATCAATTAACTTGGAGGAAACCGGGTTTTCAATTAAAGAAACATGTTTATGATATTTATTTAAAATATCCAAACTTTTTTGATCAAGTACAACAACAAAGGTACTCATCTTATTTACAAATTGTAAAGTTTTCCATTCCCAATTCTTAATAAGATAAAGATCCGGTATTCTCCCAAATCTATAATGAATTACAGTTTTTATATTGAAAATTCTACAAGTTAATATAAAAAAAATATCTTTAAATAATCCTAATGATGCACTTGAAGTGAAGTGACATAAGTCTGGTTTTTGCAAAAGTTTTTTTACCAGTTTTCTATAAAAAAGTAGAAAATTAATTATTCCATAATATATACGTGATAGTTTTGATGTAGAGGTTATGCTTCTTAACTGCATTGCATTATTGAGATGCTCTAATACATACTTATCATTAGAATACTTTTTAAAATATTCAAGAATATTTACTGTCCAGCTAGCTATACCTCCAACTGGAGGGGGTAAAGGGGAAATCAATACTATCTTTTTCATAATTTAATTAATTCTATTTATAACAATTAATCTTCAGTAGCTACTCTAACCATTTTCCAAACTTTAAAAAGCATCAATTACCATATAAATAAATATAGAAACCACATAATCATTAGTTTATTATATGATTTTTATAATATTGAGACTTCTATTTATGGGGTCAAGTCAAAAATACTTTTTTCACTTATTTTAAATTTAATTTTTTAGGAAGTATATTGAAATAGTCTATGAAAAGTTTTTTTTGATAATTCTCAATATTTTTAATCTTGGAATATTCCTGTTTATAAGAGTTATTTTCCGCTTTTAGCCTGTAAATATAACTCTCAGAATTCCACCATATTACACCATCAACTTGATTATTTTTATAACTAACATCCAATATACTTTGGACGTATTTATTAAAATCTGTTTTTTCAATTAAATTATTCAATCTACCAGCATCATGATAACGATGCCAAATAAATGGTAAGACTTTTTTTCCATAGATTTTACCTAATTTCAAAGATTCAGTAACATTGGAAGTTAAATAATTACTCGTTTTAGAGCTTTGATTAAAATTATGTCTTAAATACAAGCTAGTTGTAAAAAAATCTATTTTTTTTAATAACGGAGCCATTTTGTATGCAATAGATGCTCCAGAGATCGCTACAGCAGGATACTGGGCAGGATAGCAATCATAAAAACTCCAAGAAATATTTGGTCGAGTTTTCTTTGCATATTCAAGAATTTCAAGAAATCGATTTAGTACATCATTATACCTCTGCTCTGGAACCTTTTTAACTCCTCTTAATATATCAAACTCTACCCCTTCCCAATCCAGTACAGCATAACCATATTGATTTTTATTTGGAATAAGCTTTGAACAAAAGGAATTAAATAAGTTTTGGTCGAACTTTGATCCATTAATAAAAAAATTTTCATAGAACATATAAACCCGAGAAACATTTTTGAAATCGTTTAGAATAGATTCTTGAATGATATTTCCTTTCTCAGCATAAAAATATAATTTCTGTGGTTTTTGGCCAATACTAAATAATGGGAAACAACATAGTATTAAACCAATTACATTTTTCCCGATATTCCATGCATTATAAGCTCTCATATTAAATTTATTTTTCATAAATAAAATTTAGCAACTCATCAACATAATTATCTGCATTAAAATTTTTCATTGCTGCAGATTTTCCATTTTCACCTAATCTCATTGCAAGTTGTTGATCTTCTTGAACAAGGAATATTTTTTTTGCAAGACTTATATATTCTCCCGGAAAATCACCTAGAAAATCCTGTTCATTTTTTAAGTAATTCTCCACTTCACCTACAATAGTTGTAATTACCGGAACACCCGAAAGAAGATATTCTCCTAATTTAGTTGGAAATCCGCCCGAGGGAAAGCTGGAGGGAGTTGTTAGTAAGCATTTTGCATTAACTAAAAGGTTAGGAACCTCATCACCCTTTACGCGACCAAGCATTTTTATGTAAAAACACAGATTATTATCCTTTATATATTGGGAAATTATATCATAATCAGGCTTGCTGGTTAAATCACCTATCAGATATAGTTTTCTTATTTTATTTTGATTTGTTACCAATTTAATATATTCATTGTAAACTTTAATGGAATCTAATACTCCATCTCTATTATGTGAGCCAATAACCACTGCAATATATTCTTCATCTACAAAACTTTTTTCGGCACTAGCATATCTATCAGGATCTATTGTCATAGGCAAAAGAAAAGTCCTATTAAATTTTGAATAAAAAGACTCCAGCTCTCTAGTAATAGTAATAATACCTGAAAAAAGCTTCAAATTGATCTCCCGAATAAGTCGACCTAATTTTCCTGAATTATGATAATAATATGGATATTCTGTTTTATCTATGACAAAAGGAATTCCCTTTATTATGCTGTATATACGAAATATAAAGGCAAAAAATAAAGTATTATGATAAGTGATAATACTATTGTATTCGCCACGATTTATTAATGTAAGAGTTCTGAAAATTCCGTAAACATAATACCATAATTTTTTAAAAACCGAAGGTTTATCCGACCAAGTTATACTTGTAATATTCTGAAAATCTACTCCCTGATAATTTCCACTGTGAACGGTGTTTATTGCTGCTTCAGTAGTAGGAGCAAGAATGAATACTTTAACTTTATGACCAGATTGTGCAATAGATTTACAATAGCTATATACCCTCAAAGTTGACGCATTACCTATAGGAAAGGGACCAAAAAAAATAACAGCTATATTTTTCATACTATTCTTTTGTAACTCCATAAATACAAAATTTAATAAAAGAAAAGGGATATAAAACCATCATCCTAAAATAAATTGCCAATTTAGAAATTAGTTTACCAAAATATGATGTTGCCTTAATATTGATTAACATCATATTTCTAATAATAATCAACAAACGCAATTTATCAACATGAGGAAAATTGGATATCGTTCTTGCAAAAGCATTTGCATATAATATATTAGCACATTTCTTTTTAATCGTATCTACATTTTTACTCAATTGATTTTCTGAATGATCAATTCTATAAACAGCGCCATAAAAGTCAACGAACTTACCTTTAGAATTTTCTGATATTCTAATCCACATATCACTATCTTCTCCATTAGTCAAGCTAGTATCAAAAAAACCTATAACAGCCAAAAGATTTCGTCTGAAAAGAATAACGTTTGTATTTATATTATAAGCTCTAAAGAGAACATGGTATTCAAGATCTAAACGGCTCATCTTATCTCTGGTCCAGGGAACTAATGATTTAACACCATCTATGGTAATTAATTCTTTTTTAGCGCGAGCAAAAGTATAACCTATTCGATTATCATTAAATTCCTTCAGGGCAGTTTTTAAGTAATTGGGAAGATAGTAATCATCCGAATCTAAAAAACCTATTATATCTCCCGTCGCCATTGACAAACCTCTATTTCTTGCATATGATGCTCCTTGATCGATACATTCTATTGGCTTTTCCAGTAATACCACTTTATCTTCATATTTTTTGATTTGTGATATGGTGCCATCAGATGAACCATCATCACAGACAATAATTTCCAATTCTCCTTCAAAATTTTGTTCCAAAATACTATCTATACATTGTTTAATAGTTGATTCCCTATTATAACAAGGAACAATGATACTAACCTTCATAATTATTACGTTTAATTTTATGTAAATAAGAAGCAGTGATAGCCCACAGAATCACCAAATAGGCAAAATAAGTAGGATATAGAATTAGGTGACTAACCATACTCATTACTATAAACATTACTAAGGAAACAATATTTGCCTGGAAAAGCTTAATATTTATTTTACGTATTTTAAATGTATTAGAAATGACCTTTTTAATAAAAAAAAGATAAATAATAATACCAATAATACCATAATCATAAATAACTTCAATGAAATCATTGTGCGATGATAAATTTTGATTTGTTATGCCTCGTGTCTCCCATACAATTCCACTATTTCGTACACCGTTATGTCCAGCCCCCATCAACTGATTTTCAAAGAACTGATTTTCAAAACTATTAAAAACTATTGCATAAATATCCGTTCTTCCCGAGCCACCATCATCACTAATTGAGGTTAGTCGATTGGTAATATAATCATCTGACCCTGAATTAAGATGCTCATATAAGCTTGACAATCCAACAATTACAATAATTACAATAAATATTTTTGAAAAAAAACTTCCTTTTTTATCTTTTATAAAGTCAAAATAGATAGAAATTAAAAATATTAGAAACATACATATCATCGCAGACCTTTTAAAGGAAATTAAAGCTGCAACAATTGCTAAAAACATTAAAATGTATTTCCAAGTTTTATTGGTTATAAGAAATATAAAAGGACTAAGTAAAACAACATAAAAGACATGATTAAGTGATAGACCTCCTGTAGCCAGACTAAATTCTATATTCGAAAATCTAATCAAGACAAACTGAATAAACAATATTAGAAAAAGAGCGACCATTCCTTTAATTATAAAATTAAATTTAAATTCTAAATTTCTCTTATAAAAAATACTAAAGAAAATCAAGAAAACAGATGGCCACCATATTACCTCTCTTAAATCAAATAAAATATTAGATGAATTTAGTAAAACATTAAGAAACATAAATACAGACCACAATATCACAATTCTACAGATATTATTAAAAACTAAAATCTTAAAATTAAAAATTGTCACAAGTATTGCTAAAATTTCAATTAGCGTCACTATTATTGAAGTTATATATGGTGCAATTCCACTTGTCGATTGGATATCTGAATTTCCGAAAAAATAAAGAGAAGCAATACTCCAAATGAATAGAAGAAATACTAAAAACTTAAGAAATATTGAAAGCCTAAAAAACATTAATTATATAAAATTTTATTAAGATATATCTTTGAATTATTTATCAATTCATTAAGACTATTTTCATAATCTATTACATCAATTTCTTGGAAATCATCTAAGTTTTTTATTAATCTATCATCCAAAGATAATGATTTTAATAAAGAAAGGATTCTATAAGAAGCCGATTCTAAAGCAATATAAGTATAAAATTCTTTCTTAAATAAGACTGACATTGCTGTACCGTGAAATGAATCAGTAATTACTACATCAGCATATCGAATATAACTTATAAAATCCTCTATTCCCGCTGATTTAACAAAGACATCACAATCTCTATAAATACTCTTTAGTTGTGCCATCGGATCATTAGAAACAATAACAATTTTTCTACCTTTGGCTATTCTTTTAGCAATTTCAACAAGTGGTTTTTTGCCATTTAAATCATAAATAAAAATGTAATTCTCTTTAACTAATGGCTTTGATGAAATAGAATACCATTTATCTTTACTCGTTAGAAATACAGGATCTAAAACGTGCTCAGTATCCTTTCCCGAAATATCAGCTAAATATTTCGCACCTAATTCTTCTCGACATGATAAATAATCAAAATCAATTACAAATTCTTTAATTTTATTAGTAATATTATCATCTAAATTATTAATTCCAAAACTAGGTGCATAAGCTGCTTTAGTTTGATTTATTGATTTTTCAAACGGTTGAAAATAGATTAACCTATCAAAATGATTAATATTAAATACTTGATCACTACCCGTTATAACAATATCATAAGAGAATGAAACTTCAGTCAAGTTTTTGTAACGGGTGGTCATTTTAAATTGCTTTTCAGAAAAGCGCTTAAACTTTTTCCTCTTTTGGAAATAGCTTCTAAGAAAAAAGGTTTTAAAGAGATAATATAACACCTCTTTAGCCGATTTTGGTTTTTGATAAAAATCAAAACGAGCCATATGCTCATCAGTAAAATAATTTATGATTTCAATATTATTACCACTTTCTCTTATATAGTCATATAATCCAAATGTTTGAAGATATGCTCCATAATTAATTGGAAAATGGAATGTTAATAGTCCAACTGTTTTCATTTTTAAATATATTATTAAAAATATTTGTTAGTGTGTTCAATTGAATATCTTTTTGATATTGCGACTTTAAATTTTTCAGGAGGAATTCCTACTGCTATCATTGCAATAAAAACCTCAGATTCTTTTATTGGAACAAGTTGTCTCATTTTCAAATCTTTTTCAACTGAATGGCTACAATTCAAAATACAAGAACCTATGCCATAATAATGTAATGAATAAAGCAAATTCATAGAATAAATTCCACCATCTATGAAAACCTGATTCCTTTCACCAGGAGAAGCAAATCCTCCAACTTCACCAGCAACTATTATTACCTTATTTGCTAAATGACCAAAGCCCCTATTTCCTCCCTGTGCATCCAAAACGTTACCTACAGTCGCTTTATCTGTAACAATATATGTTCTCCAAGTTTGTCTATTACAAGCAGAAGGAGCATTTTTCGCAAGATTGAGAATGCTATTTAAAGTATCAATTGAAATATCCTCTTCATCATCAAAATTTCTAATACTCATTCTCGAATTAGAAAATAATAAAAAATCTGAAGTTCTATTTTGAAAAAAATCTTCTTTTTGAAAAGTTAATTGTTTAGTTGGAGAGAGAGTTATTAAATCCTCTATTTTAGATATTGCAATAATAACTTCCTTATCTAGCTCAAAATTGTTTATTTTATGAAACTCCTTATACTCAAAAATCACTGCAATTGCATGAAGATATTGCTCGTCTTGTTTGTCATAATTTCGAAAAAATTCAAGACAAAGATTAGATAAACCAATGACAACATCCTTTCCGAATCCAAGTCTTGATTTCGGCATTGTAAGTCCTTTTTCTAAAATGTGATATTTAGTAATAATTTTTTTTATTAACTTAATTTGATCACCATGGCCATCTGTACCTGAATAACGATAAAATCTTTTGAAATCATATAAATACGCAGGATACAGTCTTTTAATCAGAATTAAACTTCTAATTAGCGACACAAAATATTTAGGAAGAATCTTTTTGATAATATTTTTCATTATTTACTCAATATGTATTTTTGAATTAAAGTTTTAACCATTGCTTGCAAAAAAGTTCGTTCCTTTTTATCCAATCCTAAAAAATAGATACAAGTAATTGAAAAAATGGCACTTACAAAACATACTATTATCAATCGCAATATCCCTTCATTTAAATAGCCTGACAGGAAAAAAATCGAAAAATAAGAAAGAGAAAAAACCAATACTACTTTTAAAACAACATCTTTTAAGTATTTGAATATGTCTAATTTAATCATACTTTTTAACATAAATAACCTAGCAAAAAGTGCAATTATAGAAATACATAAGGTAATTATCATTATACTATATGGTGGATAATGTAATTTAAAAAAAAGATATGAAACAGGTAATGATAACAAAAGTATAGTTCCAACTATTGCTTGATATGATTTTATTTTGCCTGTAGCCTGTGCTGCTGTCATTAAAGAATATGATAATGAATCGACTAAAGCAATAAAAATAGTTAGATTAGTAAATATTTCAACATATGTAGGAACCTCATTCAGCCAAAGTTTAAGTATTATATGTGTTTCTATCAAAATAGGGATGCCAAATATCATTAATAGGAAGAAAGAGAATTTAGAACTGGTAAATACCAAGTTCATCATATTTGAAATTTCTCCTTTAGCATAATATTTTGTTATTTGAGGTCGCGTTGCCATCATAAAATTTGTAACAAATTGATTTAATGAGTTACTTAATTGAAATGAGAGCGCTCTAGCTCCGTTCACAGTTGGTCCGAAAAAAATATTTAAAATTATATTTGCTCCTTGATTATTGAATACACCCGCTATTGAACCGAATAAATTCCATCCTGTAAATCCTATTAATTTTTTCAACAATCCTTTGTCATAAACATAAATAATATGGCTTTCAGAAAATTGTCGCACGCAAAAATATCTAAATAATAAAAATACTATTGAAGAAATAAAGAACATTAGGAAAGAATAAACTATTAGGCGATCATAAATAGAAATCGACAATAAAAATGCTATCACTAACTTTCCAGTTACCTCGAATATGCTGAAGTAAGCAAACGTTGACATTTTCTCTCTGGCAACAATTAATGCATTGTATGGGATAGTTATTATAGAAACAATAAAAGAGAAAATTGAAAATTGAAATGTCCAAAGTGCCGCATCTACTCTATCTGCAGGTAATGTTAATCTATTTTTTACAAACCATACTCCAGCTGTCTCTGCAACCACAAGTATTACTAAAGAAAATAGAATATATACAAATAAACTTGTGCTGAAAGTCCTTCTTAAACTATCATAATTTTTTTGCCCTAAGTCAAATGAAAAAAAACGTTGGGTAGCAGAAGACATAGAGTTACTTAAAAACGACATCATCATCACCACTCCTCCGACAACGCTATATATACCATAATCAGTTACTCCGAGATACTTAAGAACAATCCTTACAGTAAATAACGACACAGCCATTACAAATAGCATTCGCATATAGAGAAAAATTGTATTTTTTAAAACACGACGACTATTTTCTACAACTGATTCATTATCCATGTTTACAATCTACTATCGACCTTTTTACTTATTATCCCCTTTACATCATACACAATAGCAATATCTTTTTTTGAAGCCTCTAGATCAATATTTAAGAATTCATTATGTGCGACACCAAAAATGATAGCATCAAATTTTGATGTAGGTAATTTAGTTAGGCTATCAATATTGTACTCATGTTTTACTTCTGCAGGATTTGCCCATGGATCATAAGTCGTTACCTTAACTCCATAGTCTTCCAAAGCTGCAATTACATCTACAATTTTTGTATTGCGGACGTCTGGACAGTTTTCTTTAAATGTAATACCCAACATCAATACTTCTGCTCCGTTGATATTAATACATTTTTTGATCATCGTCTTGATAACTTGTGAAGCAACATATTCACCCATAGAATCATTCAAACGACGTCCTGCTAAGATAATCTCAGGATGATAACCATGTTCCTGAGCTTTTTGGGCCAAATAATAAGGATCTACCCCAATACAGTGGCCTCCCACTAAACCTGGTTTGAAGGGTAAAAAATTCCATTTTGTACCTGCCGCTTCTAAAACAGAATGCGTATCGATCTCTAATAAATTGAAAATTTTAGCTAATTCATTGACAAATGCAATATTGATATCACGTTGTGAATTTTCGATTACTTTTGCTGCTTCAGCTACTTTAATAGTGGGTGCTAAGTGTGTACCCGCTGTAATCACAGATTTATATAACTCATCTACTTTTTTTCCTATTTCAGGAGTAGAACCGGATGTTACTTTCAATATTTTATCTACGGTATGTTCTTTATCACCTGGGTTAATTCTTTCGGGAGAATATCCTGCAAAGAAATCTACATTGAATTTCAAACCGGAAGTTTTTTCAACTACTGGGATACAATCTTCTTCTGTAGCTCCCGGGTAAACAGTAGATTCATAAATAACAACGTCTCCTTTTTTTATTACCTTTCCCACAGTTTCGCTTGCCTTAAATAAAGGAGTTAAATCTGGGCGGTTATTTTTGTCAACCGGTGTAGGAACTGTAACTACGAAATAATTACAATCTCTGATTTCGTCTAACTGATTGGTCACATATAAGCCTTTCTCTTCGTTAGGATTATCAACTAAAGCAGCCTGAAGTACATTATCTTCAACTTCTAAAGTAGTATCAATTCCTGATCTTAATTCATTAATTCGTACTTCATTGATATCGAAACCAACAGTGTTGTATTTAGTAGCAAATAACCTCGCCAATGGCAGACCTACATATCCTAAACCAATAATTGCTATCTTGTAATTCATAAGGAGAAATTATATCCTGTTTTTATTATTTTAAGTTTTCCCAGTACCATTGTACTGCTTCTTTCAGCCCTTTATCTATTGTATGAGTGGGCTCATATCCTAATAATGTTTTTGCTTTTTCAATAGAAGCTAATGAATGTGGTATATCCCCTACACGGTTTGGTCCATATATTACATCAACATTAGCAATCTCTTTATCAAATTCACTTAAATATTCTTTCAGAAATCTTACTAAATCATTCAATGTTGTACGATCACCAACAGCTGTATTATAAACTGTATTAATAGCTTTAGAATCATCTGCTAACATTGCACGTTCATTCATCTGGATAACATTATCAATGTAGGTGAAATCGCGAGAGTAATCTCCTGTTCCGTTAATTTTTGGCGATTCATGGTTCATGAATTGTTTTACAAATAATGGAATAACAGCTGCATATGCTCCATTTGGATCCTGTCGACGGCCGAATACATTAAAGTAACGTAACCCTATACAAGATAAACCATAGGTTTTACTAAAAATATCTGCATAAAGTTCATTCACATATTTAGTAATTGCATAAGGAGATAGTGGTTTCCCAATTACTTCTTCAACTTTTGGTAAAGATTCAGAATCACCGTACGTTGAAGAAGAAGCGGCATAAACGAAACGTTTAACACTTGCATCACGAGCGGCAACTAACATATTTAAAAAACCAGAAACATTAACTTCATTAGAAGTAATCGGATCATTAATTGAACGTGGAACGGACCCTAATGCAGCTTGATGCAAAACATAATCTGCACCAGCAACAGCCTTCTGACATGTTTCTAAATCTCTGATATCTCCCTCAATCAGTTTATAATTTTCATTAGAATGAAAAGATTCGATGTTATGACGGTGTCCAGTCGCAAAGTTATCTAAACAGGTTACTTTATAGCCTTTATTTAAAAAGTATTCTGTAAGATTAGAACCTATAAAACCTGCACCTCCAGTAATTAAAATTTTGTTCATTATTATGATTTAAACATTTTTTTCCACCAAGGCTCATTAGAATCTGCATTGTAGCCATAACCATATTTATAACCATACCCATAACCACTGTTCATCTTACTAACATCATTCAGTACCAATCCTACATTTTTAATTTTCTTATCTTTTATTTGCTTATTGATAAATCCAACTAATTCTTTTTCTGTATAACCAGAACGGGTAACGTATACTGTAATATCTGCTACATCAGCAATTAAAAATGAATCTGTTACCAACATTAACGGAGCTGTATCTAATAATATATAATCATACATTGGTTTTAATGATTCTACTAATTTCTCATATCTCCCGTTAGATAAAAGCTCTGTTGGGTTTGGCGTAATAGCTCCTGAATAAATCACATCGCAATACGGATTGAATGAAGTGGGATGAATGATTTCTGAAACATCCATTTGGTCATCATACATAAATTCTGAAAGACCAATTAATCCTCTTCTGCTCTCATTATATCTCTGTAGCTGTGGATTTCTGATATCTGACCCAATAATGATTACCTTTTTTCTGGGTGATGCCAATGTAAGGGCTAAATTAACAGAAGTAAATGTTTTTCCTTCTCCTTTAACTGTAGAGGTTACAAAAATTACATTGCCTTTTTTGTTTTTTGGCAACATAAAATTAATATTTGTAATCAAAATTCTGAATGCTTCTGCTAAAGGAGATAAATCGTTTAACTGAACGATTTCCGGATCACCTTTCTGTAGTGAAGGAAGCTCTCCAACAACGGTTGCCCTATCTAGTAGCTTTTCCAGCTCTTGCTTAGTTTTCACTTTATTATTAAATAACTCTAATAAATAAATAATTACAAACGGGATTAACATTCCTATAATCAATGCTCCAAGATAAATAATCATTTTCTTTGGAGAAACCGGAATAGGGTTTGTTAGTGCATCGTCTACAATTCTAGCTTTTGGAGCAGCAATTGCCAATGATATTGCAGCTTCTTCTCGTTTTTGAAGTAATAATAAATAAAGCTGTTCTTTAATATTCTGTTGTCTTTCAATACTACGGAACATTTTTTCTTGAACCGGAATTTTAGAAATCCTACCCGACAACCTATTTTGTTCACCAGTTATTGTACCTATCGAAATCTGAAGTGCTGATTGACTTTTCTGTAAGCTTTGAATAACAGAACTTCGCATACTGTTTATCTGGCTACTAATATTTTGAACAACAGGATTTATTGTTGTAGAACTTTCAAGCAATTTATTCCTATCGATCACCAACTGATTATACAATGCAATACTAGATGTAATATTCGGATCAGCAAGCCCCACATTAAGTGGTAGAACCTGATAAGTACCTTGCCGGTTAACAAAATTAAGCAAACTATTAACCAATTCAAGCTGAGATTCACTCTCAAGTTGCTTCTGCCGGCTTTTCATCGATGTTTCTAAAGAAAGTTGTGCCTCAGTTTGAATATCTGCAATATTATTACGAAGTTTAAAATCTTCTTTCTGAGTTTCCACAGAGCCTAATTCTTTACTGATAAGGTTAATACGCTCATCAATAAAACTAGCCGTTTTTTGTGCTTCAGAGTTTTTATCTAAAATAGCTTCCCTATTATAGTTTACTGCCAATCCGTTAATAATATCTACAGCTTTGTCAGGAACTGGATCATACATTGATATTCTAAGTACGGTGGACTCTTTTTGTACCAAACTCACATTAAGTTTCGTTAGATAATACCTGGCTCTGTTCATCCCAGACATAAACTGTAATCGATAGATATCTGTTGATTTTGGACTTAATTTAAATTTTGGATTTTTCTGAAACATTACAACACCGAAAGGCATTGTAACTGATTTATTAAAATCTGCCTGAATATCTTTTTTGAAACTTTCTGATTCAATGATGATCTTATCACCCTTTATTTTAGCAATAACTTCCTTTTTGGGATACTTAGCTTTTTTATTTTCACTAATTATCCTTACTAAAAAAGGAGATGTTTCTTTATATAATTCGGTTTCTTTTATTTTTCCTTTGGAATAAATATTAGTTTCTAATGCCATTTCTCTTACAACGGATAGCATTAGTTTTTTAGATTTTAAAATTTCAATTTCATTATCTACCGAATTGGTACCCATTCCCCCGATACCGCTTAATTCCGAAATCACAGACATATCTGGTTGACCAGCTGAAGATTTTTTAACTTCTTTGATCAATAATGTTGACTCAGTACTGTATACAGGAATACTGTATCTTAAAAAGAACCACGCAACAATAATTGCTACAATTGCACCTATAATAAACCAATACCAACGATGAATATATGGTTTTATGATTTCTCTGATATTTAAAGACTCATCCAGAGCCTCATCTTGCATTTGATTATAATCCACTATAAAGAATAATTCTTAATATTAATTTTTTGTGAGTGCTAAAACTCCAATTACCAAAGAAGCGATAACTGAGGCAACTGAAATATACAATCCGGTATTCGGATCTATCCTTGCTGCTTTTTCTCTGTTAGCATTAGGTTGCACATAAATCATATCATTTTGCTTAAGATAATAATATGGTGAGTTGATAAACTGTGCACTCGTTAAATCTATTCTTTCTTTTGTAATCTTTCCATCAACATTTCTCACGACCAATACATTGGTTCTAACACCATATACAGTTAAATCTCCTGCCATACCTAGAGCTCCTAATAATGTAGCATTGCCATCAGGAATAACATAAAGCCCTGGTCTTGTCACTTCCCCCATAACTGAAACTTTAAAGTTAATCAGTTTCATTTCAACCACCGGATTTTTAACATACTCTGAAATCAAATTCGTTAATTTAGCTCTCATTGTTTCCAGAGTTTCATTTTTTGCACTTACGACACCAATTTGAGGAAACACAATATTTCCATCAGTATCTACAATATAAGTAGATCCGGAAACAGGAAGCTGTTGAGGAAGATTATTTGAACTTGGAACAGAATACTGTGTTATTGTTGCACTTGACGAATAACTTTGGTTAAATGGTTTTACCACATCCATATCTTTAGCTGTCACAGTGATAATTAATTGGTCACCTGGCTGCAAGGTACCTCTGCTGTTTTTAATAGAATTATCTAATGCAATATTTTCGATATCCTGCATGTAATTGATTTCTTGTCTTGGTGTACAAGAAAATATTGCTAAACCAAGAACTCCGTAAATAAAATATTTTTTTAAGATCATTTTTGATAATTTTTTCACAAAAATAGGATTATTATTTCTCAAACAAAATTTGTTGATAGTTATATTGAACATTCCCTGTTAATAATACTTAACAACAGGAGGTAAGTTTTCATATTTAAATGGGTGTATTCGTCAGTTCTTTCTTATCCAATACTTCGAATTCAGAATTATTGCTGATAAATTCCGGTACAATATTTTTCAAAAGTTTCACTACCTGTAATTTATCTCTTTTAACCGCCGATTTGATAATCAGTTTGCATAAAATTTCGATCTCTTCAAACCCCATCAAAGGATCTTTTGAAATCATAATTTTCTCATGGTGAGTAGCAACTGTCGTTGCATTATTGCTCAGCAATTCTTCATACAATTTTTCACCAGGCCTTAAACCTATAAATTTAATCTTAATATCCACATCCGGTGTAAAGCCAGACAGCTTAATCATTCTTTTGGCTAAATCTAAAATCTTAACAGGCTCCCCCATATCAAAAACATAAATCTCACCACCAGCTCCCATTGTTCCAGCCTGTAGAACTAGTTCACAAGCTTCTGGAATCGTCATAAAATATCTGATAATATCAGGATGAGTAATAGTAACCGGTCCTCCCTTCTCTATCTGTTTTCTAAAATGCGGAATTACAGAACCGTTGGAACCTAATACATTTCCAAAACGAGTAGTAATGAATTTTGTTGTGTTGCCTTCTGAATTTTGTAAAGATTGCACAAAAAGTTCAGCTGTTCTCTTCGAAGCCCCCATTACATTGGTAGGATTCACCGCTTTATCTGTAGAAACCATTACAAAACGGTTGACTTTATATTTCTTTGAAAGCAAAGCAACATTCCTAGTTCCTAATACATTTACAAAAATAGCTTCATGCGGATTTTCCTCTATTAATGGAACATGCTTATAGGCTGCGGCATGATAAACCATTGAAAACTGATAGAGTTCAAATATTTTTTCGAGTCTATGAGAATTGGAAATATCTGCCAAGACAAATTTAAATTTCTGCTCAGGAAATTTCTCGAACAACTCGAGTTCCAATTCGTACAATGGAGATTCCGCCTGATCAAGCACAACAATAAGCGAAGGATTAAATTGGGCAACCTGACGTACAATTTCGCTTCCGATAGAACCTGCCCCACCTGTCACTAATACATTTTTACCAGCATGTCTTCTCGTTACCTCTTCATTTTCAATCTTGATCGGTCTCCGGTTTAATAAATCCTCAATTTGAAGCTGACGAATTCCTCCTACCAAGTCAGAATCACGCATTTTGCTCAATGTAGGAGCTTTTAAAACTTTCAAACCTTCATCTAATGCCAATGTCATCCATTCTTCGATTTCTTGTTTTGACATAATTTCTTTAATGATCAAAACCGCATCAAATTTACTGGTTACATTTTTATTTTTAAAAAAATAATCACTGTTATAAATTTTATGCCCCAAAAGAACCGCTTTGTTTGAATCTGATCTTTTGGTAACAAAACCCTCTAAACGATATGGATAATTAGGATTATGAAGTATTGCTCTTGCCAGAGAAACCGATGCATCACTTACACCCACCACTGCTACTTTTGTTTTTGAAGAAGCCCCTTTGATATCAATTAAAATATTAAAAAACTGTTTGGTGACCATTCTGAAGAAGAACATCAGCGAAACAGAAATAAAAAAGTAAAGAAATAGTGTAGGATATAAATAAAGCGATTTACCTAATAATAACTCTATAAAAAAGTTTAAAAATATTAATGTTATTAAAGTACTTCCTGAAGACAAGACAATTTTAAATAAATCAAAAAAAGTAGAATGTCTGATAATACCTGCATATGTTCTAAAAATAAACATAAACAATAAATTAAAAGAAATAAGCAATACTCTTTTCTCTAATCGGTAATTGGAAAAGTTGGTCTGTACACGTAGCTTATCTAAAAATAAATACGACAGAAATATAGAAAAAAATATAATAGAAATATCAATAAGAATGACAGTCCATCTTGGTATATATCTTAGCTCTGTGAGTTTAACAATATTATCCCCTTTATACAACGTAGTAAAAGCATCATTAAGCTTTTTCATTCAACATTTTGACATTTTGATTATTCGGCAAATATAATGATATTATTTTACATAAAAAAGGTATTTTCATTTAGTTAAGAATCATTAAAATAATGCAAAATATTAACAAATAATTTTTTTTTCGAAAATTAATTCACAAAAAAAAGAATAAAAACATTACCCGTAAATAATATATTTAATTTTAGTTTTAATCATAAAACATTAAAAACAAGAAGAATTTCAAAATCGAAAGTTTTGGAGGAATCTAAAAGTGAACATATTTTTTCTATACTTATATATCATTATTTATTCTCTATTTTTAAGTAATATCCAACCGGTATGATTTACCAAAACCTTGCTTTTGAGATCATTCCAGCTAACTTTAAACCAATAAGTTCCTGTAGGAAGCTTCATATCATTATTAATAGTTCCATCCCAAGTATAGTTATTCTGTTTACTTCCTAAAAAAACTAATGCCCCATATCTATTAAAAACTTCAAATCGAAAATTAGGGTAATGACTTAATCCTGCATAATTTAATAAGTCATTATGTCCATCCCCATTCGGTGTTATGGCATTTACAATATTCGGGAGAAAAAATTCATATTTCACCGGAGTACAATTGTATCTATCTCTTACATAAACAGTAACATATCCACGAATCATATTTGTAAAAACATTGGAAGTACTCCAATTGAAATTATCAATTGAATATTCGTAAGGAGGATTCCCTCCAGTAACCGTAACAGTAAACCCGTTAGAATTAATCTCTATATTGTTGATTTCTGGTGGTGAAGCTGCTAAAACTTTAACATATTGCTGAGCAATACACGATCCTGTTTTAAGTTTCACCCAATAGTTTCCAACTCCAACACCAGCTATACTTGAGGTTGTTGCACCCGTACTCCACTCGTAAGAATCAAAGCCTACACCAGCATCCAAAGTAGTAGTTGAACCCTGACAAATTGTTTTATCTAGTAAAATATGTGAATATACCAACGGAATAACATATAGCTGTATCTCAGCTATTCTAAAACAATCTCCCGGAAATCCTACCCTTACAAATATAGTTGTATTAGTAGATGAGTATGCAGCCACTGAGGTAGTAGGAATAGCATTTGAATTATTAACTGCATTATTATATGATGTAAAATAAGTTTTTATCATACCGGGCTGAGAGTTGACAGATGCAGTAGTAAGATCAAAAATACCGTTTGAGGGAGTGTTTTCGATTGCACAAGTTCGCAAAACCGCATTATTAACAATAGGAATCTCAACTACATTAATTGTATGTGTTATTAATTCACAATCTTGAAAATCCTGAACATTACCACAAAATTTATAAACAATAGTATCTGTACCCAAAAAACCAGCGTTTGGCGTATAGGTTATAACACCAGTTGTAGGATTTACTACTACATTACCATTACTTGGTGGAGTAGTAATTTGAACTGAAGAACCTAAAACACTCTGCTGAGAGCTTGAAAATTGAGGATTTATAATAAGGGAATTATCGCATAATGTTGAAGTTTTTACCGTTTCATAAAGACATGTGTAAACTTTATAATTCGCAGTCATAATAGGAGCACATCCACCCGCACTTACCATGAGGCTATACACACCTCCTTGTAGGGGAGTGTAGATACTACTATTTGCCCCTGGAATTAAAACCCCATTAAGATACCATTGGTAAGTGTCATAAATAGGTTCCGTATGAAGAATAATTCCAGGAATACAATCCCCAGTTAGTCTTGTAATTGCAGGCATGGAAGAAAAACCAGCAAAAAAACCACCATATCCAGCAGTTGCATAACCTCCATTTATCCCTGCAGTTACCGCCCTGTTAGAATTGATTGTTAAATTTCCCGTAACACCTTGTATAGAATATGTCACCCATTGATTGGTACCACTAATTGCGTATGGCCCTTGAACTGCGGTAGGAGCAACCCCGTTGACAGTTACGGTAGCGCCGGCTTCTGTAATTACATTAAGTTTAAGATTTACTGGTCCTGTATAACTTGGCATTTGATTTATAAGACCAACTTCGTCAACAATTTTAGGTAGATAGCAATTTAAAGGTGGAATAAAATTATAACCTCCATTATAATTACCTGAACCTGCAGCTCCTACCAGTTGATACAGGTAAGCATTTTTTGTAGTTTTCACATACAAATTAAAATGACCAGTACCTTGATCTATGTAAGAAGAAGTAAGTATTCTATAAAACTCACCTTCATTCAAAATAGCAACAGCTGTAGGATTATTGTTGAGAAAAATTTGAGTATCATTCTCAGTAGCAACAATAATACCACCTTCCATATTATTAGGGCTGGTTGATAGACTTTTTACCATAGCAAATTCTGATCCTAATCTATTCGTAGGTACAGATTGATCCAAAATCAAATCTGATCCAAGAGGAGTATTGGTTGTTGCATAAAAACCATTAGCATTACCATTGGTTAATGATATAGGTTTATCAGAAAATATTTTAGCACCAATAAAACCTGATCTATTTGCAACTACAGATGCTCTTCCAGCTAAAATATAAGACTCACCCTGATTAAGTGTAATTGTAATAGTAGTGGGATTTCCTGTAACATTTATAAACTGAACACCAGGATCATAGCCTGAAACTGTAACCGTAGTATTATCTTCAGTAGCTAAAATACCAGTGGTAAAATTTAATGCTGGTGAACTATCTGTAAGAGGGGCTGAAACATTATAAAAAAACCTCCCTCTACCAGCTTTACCTTTAGAGGTAATGACTTCTCCATGAATAGCATTGAAAATTCTTAATGTTGCAAAATAAGGCAAGTCACCTTTAGTATATAACCCCAATGTTTTAACAGTTGCAGCATTGTTTACAACACTTGTCTTAATGAGATTTGCTGGAACATTAAAAACTTGTGGATTTCCCTTACTTATTGTCACTATTCCAATTTGGTTATTATTATTGTAAACACGAACCTGAAAAGGAACGACAGAATCAGTAGACAAATATATGGCATGTACATAATTAGTAGAAGAACTGTCGAAATAGGGAGCAAACCAGTGGTCAGTATCTCGCTGAGCAAATATTAAATTACTAAACAAGAGTATGGGAAGTAAGGAAAATAAAATTTTTTTCATAATTAATCTTTTTCATTTTATCTTAGAGATATTCATTTGCTTAAAAATACAAATTTTTAATAATTTTTCCTAAAATCATCATAAAAAATATTAAAATTTTATATTCAACACAACAATTATCCTTTATCTCTACAAGAACTGCGCCTAACATTACTGCTAAATGCTAATTTTGATACTAAAAAGCAATAAAATCCGAATATTATAGAAAATTTCTGCTTAAAAAAAAATAACTCCCAAGATAAACATCCTGGGAGTTATGCTATAGATATTTTTATCCTTAAGCTACTTTCTTTTTATTAGCATAAGCAATCACAAAGGCAACCGCAACAACCAAAAGAGCCGGAATATAATCATCGATAGGAACAACTTCACCTGGATTTGCAGGATAAACCTCCTCTTCTTCCAGCTCAGTAGCGTTCGTATCATATACAAATACATTATCATCTGTAGACTCCTGTGCAAAAGTAAATCCCGACAATAACATTACAAATATTATTATAATCTTTTTCATAATTCTTTCCTTTATTTAATTAATTTTTTGGTGTACTCTTTACCTTCTGATAGCGCTTTCAGGATGTAAACACCTTTAGAAGCAAGCTGTACACGAACTAGTTTAGAACTCTCATTGATGGTCTGAATTTTTCTTCCCGATGCATCAAAGATTTCTACTTTTTCGATATTCTTATTGTTTCTCACAACGAAATCCTGACCGTCTCTGTACACTTCAAAACTATCTTTC